>Ga0157373_10000012_pt1 | contig 188666 bp, 162 predicted proteins | sample C65metaG_FD_113460 | JGI IMG/M metagenome (GOLD analysis project Ga0157373, IMG submission 113460) | Corn rhizosphere microbial communities from Kellogg Biological Station, Michigan, USA - C6-5 metaG | ecosystem: Host-associated > Plants > Roots > Rhizosphere > Soil | place: USA: Michigan...
CGCAAATTCGATATGTCTTTTTGCCGTTTCTGTCTGTAATGTCAAAATATCATAATTGGACATTCCGCGTTTATTAGGAACCAATTTTTCGATATGCAAATCAAATTCTGGAACACCAACATCCCGCTTTTCTTTCTTTTCTTTAACAAAACTTCTAGGTTTTGGCTCTGTTTTTTCTTTTGAAACTTGATCTAAATCTATTCTTTTAATAGAATCCATTAAATCACTGGAATCTTGAATCTTAAGCAATTCATTGACAAAAAATGTCATCATAAATCCATCTTCAGTTTCTATCAAAACCTCGTTATTTTTAACCGAAACTACCGTTCCGTTTATGGCTTCATCAAGTACAGAAACCTTATCTCCTTTTACCAGCATCCTACTCTTCTTTATCGTTATTTTTACTTGGTGTTTTTGCACTTAGCTGCATCATTCCGAACATGAAAACTACAATTGCAATGATCATGATATAGATGTTTTTTTCTTCTGAAACCTGTTCGTAAAACGCAACCGAAATCGCAAGAATCATTATTATAATTTTAAAAGCTTTCATCAATTCAAAGTTTAAGATTTCAAAAGTATAAAACTTTCAAGTAGTACTTCTATCCTGTGCAAAACGTTTGTCATATTTTTTTAGTAAAATTGCAAAAAGATCTGTCATGACTTTAGAGAAATATATGATCCCATGTTTGTTCAAAACCATCTTCGGTTTCGAATGTTTGGGCTGTGGTTTTCAGCGGTCATTAGTCTTACTTTTTCAAGGTGAATTTTCAGCTGCTTTTAAAATGTATCCAGCAATATTTACCTGTCTTTTATTATTTGGTTTTATAGCGCTTCATTTTTTAGACAAATCTAAAAATTACAAAAAATTAGTTTGGAGAATGGCAGCTGTAAATTTCATTTTTATGCTTGGAGGTTATTACTTCAAGCACTTTTATTTTTAGATTTTAGTCCCGAAGCCTCGGGATAGATTTTAGATTTTAGATTTTCTAAAAAATCGCTTCGCTCTTTTTTGGAATTTGGGATTTTAAAAAATTGGAATTTTAAGAACCTTTATTTCTTAATCTGATCCAAAATATCATTCATCATCTCGATTTGCACTTTCTGAATTTCGATTAATTCTTGCTGCTGATGCATAATCAAATGATCGATTTTATCATGGATCATTCTAATTTCTAATTCAGACTTTAGATTAATCATATAATCTTTTTTAGCTCGATTCCTATCTTTTTCTTCTTGGCGGTTTTGACTCATCATAATCACCGGCGCCTGCAAAGCTGCTACGCAAGAAAGAATTAAATTTAAAAGAATAAACGGATACGGATCAAAACCTTTATTTAAAAGAATATAAACATTGGAGCCGATCCAGATAGCAATAAAAACGACAAACGAAATAATAAAAGTCCAGCTTCCGCCAAAATCGGCTACTCTATCAGCTACTCTTTGTCCTAAGTTTCGAACTTCTTCTTCGTCTTCAACAATACTTACTATTGATTTATCTTGTTTTAATGAAGAAATAACACTTTTCTCCATTGCCGAAAGCGCTCCAATTTCTGTCGAAAGATAATTGGAAATATATTGCTGGCGATAAACATTTAATTCGTTTACAGCGATACAATCGTCATCATTAAAATCAGGAAATTCTTTTTTGATTAAACCCAAAATAGGATCATGAATTGATTTACCACAGATTTTTTCGTTTTCACTAAATGGAAGTCCCGAAATTGCACTCTTAAATGTTTTATTATTTTTCATTTTGATATGTTTTGAAAGCTAATTTACGCAATTAACTTGGTAAGAAACACATAAAAAAGTAGTGTTTAGAATTCGTTTTTTATCACAAATACAACTATCTAAACAAAATTTCTTTAGTTAAATCGTGACTTTATTTCCAAAAAACACCTTACTTTTAACGTTCCAAAATTATTCATTCATTTTTACCATTGTGACAAAAGACACTATCATACAAAATATAAAGGCCTTAAAGAGCCATTCGCACATAAACTACGGTATTAAAACCAAAACAGAAGACTTTACAGAAAAGCTTTTTTACACTCTTTTTGATTCAAATGCAGTTTTAGAAGAAAGTATTGATGAATTGGAAAAATGCTTTAAAGAAATCGCTGTTTTAGCCTGCAAAAAACCACAAAATTTATGCGGTTCTATGTGGGATAGATTTTTAGAAAAACTGCCAAGCGTTTTAGAAAAATTAAACCAAGATGCCGAGTACATTTTAGAAAACGATCCTGCCTCAAATAGTATCGATGAAGTTTATTTGGGATATCCTGGTTTTTACGCCATAGCTATCTATAGATTAAGTCATGAATTGTACCATTTAGATTTACTTCTGTTTTCTCGATTAATGAGCGAATATGCACATAGAATTACAGGAACCGATATTCATGCAGGAGCAAATATTGCATCGCCATTTTTTATTGACCACGCTACCGGAATTGTAATTGGAGAAACTACTGTTATCAAAAAACATGTGAAAATTTACCAAGGTGTTACGCTGGGCGCATTAAGTGTGAGCAAGGATATGAAAAGTGCTAAAAGACATCCTACCGTTGAAGCTAATGTGTGTATTTATGCCAACGCAACAATTTTAGGCGGAGAAACGGTAATTGGAAAGAATAGTGTTATTGGCGGAAATTCATGGGTAACTAAATCTATCCCTGAAGATTCTATTGTTCTAAACACTACCACAACTGAAGTTAAAATAAAAGAAAAAAAATAAAATGGGTCCACAGAAATTATTAAACTTAATTGGAAATACTCCTTTGATGGAAACTGTCAATTTGGTTAAAAATAAAAATGTAAAACTTTTACTTAAACTGGAAGGAAATAATCCTGGGGGAAGTGTAAAAGACAGAGCAGCATACAATATGATTGCTGCCGCATTAGAAAGAGGAGATATAAAAAAAGGAGATAAATTAATTGAAGCAACCAGCGGAAATACTGGAATTGCACTGGCAATGATTGCACAATTATTTGGCATAGAAATAGAATTGGTTTTACCCGAAGATTCCACAAAAGAACGTACACAAACGATGCGTGCTTATGGTGCTACGGTTATTTTAACGCCTGCAAGCGAAGGAATTATTGGTTCTCGTGATTATGCAGATAAAAAAGTAGCACAAGGCGGTTATTTAATGTTAAATCAGTTTGCTAATGATGACAACTGGAAAGCACATTACAAAACAACCGGCCCTGAAATATGGAATGATACGGAAGGAACTGTTACACATTTTGTTTCGGCAATGGGAACAACTGGAACTATTATTGGAACTTCGACTTATTTAAAAGAAAAGAATCCAAATGTTCAGATTATTGGCGCTCAGCCAAGCGATGGATCACAGATTCCTGGAATTCGTAAATGGCCGGAAGAATATCTTCCTAAAATTTTTGATGCTTCTAAAGTTGATACTGTTGTGGATGTAAGCGAAGAAGAAGCACGCGAAATGACCAAAAGATTAGCCCTTGAAGAAGGTGTTTTCGCAGGAATGAGCAGCGGAGGTTCTGTTGCAGTTGCCCTAAAAATTGCAGAACAATTAGAGTCTGGTGTTATAGTTGCCGTTATCTGCGATAGAGGCGATCGTTATTTGTCATCGGATTTATTTGATTAAAAAAGATGCTAAGAAACTAAGTTACTAAGGTTCTAAGATTTTAAACACTAAAACTTAGAATCTCAAAAAAAACTTAGAACCTTAGCAACTCAGAAACTTAGAACCTCAAAAAAATGAACTACAGAAAACTAGGAAAAACAAACTTTAATATATCTGAAATCTCCCTTGGCACTTGGCAGGTGGGTGGAAAATGGGGATCGGGTTTTGATGATAAAACTGCAGATGAACTTTTAAATACAGCAATAGACAACGGCGTTAATTTTATCGATACAGCCGATGTTTATGAAAACGGATTAAGTGAAACTGCTGTCGGCAGAGTGGCTCGATCTCGATCTGAACGAATTTATGTTGCTACAAAATGCGGCCGCCAGATCAATCCTCATGTTAGTGAAGGATATACGCCAAAAGTGCTTCAAAAATTCGTAGAAGACAGTTTAAAAAGAACTGGTTTAGAGACCCTAGATTTGATTCAGCTTCATTGCCCGCCGACTGAAGTATATTACCGTCCTGAAATCTTCGAACTTTTTGACCGTTTAAAAGAGCAAGGAAAAATACTTAACCTTGGTGTAAGTGTCGAAAAAGTTGAAGAAGCCTTAAAGGCCATAGAATATTCGAATGTAACGACCGTTCAGATTATTTTCAATTTGTTCCGCCAGCGTCCTTCAGAATTATTTTTCTCAGAAGCCAGAAAAAAAGATATTGGCATTATTGCCAGAGTTCCTCTTGCAAGCGGACTTTTAACGGGTACATTCAGCGAAAAAACAGTTTTTGAACCTCAGGATCATCGTAACTTTAACCGTAACGGAGAAGCTTTTGATAAAGGAGAAACTTTTTCTGGAATTGATTATGAATTAGGTTTAAAAGCAGTTGAAGCCCTAAAAGCACTATTCCCAGAAACACCAAACCTCGCTCCTATTGCTTTACAATGGATTTTGAGTTTTAAAGAAATAAGCTGTATTATTCCCGGCGCATCAAAAGTAAATCATGTTTTATCAAATTTATCAGTTTATGATACTCCAAAATTAACTGCAGAGCAGATTTCGGAAATGAATAAAATTTATGATGAATTTATAAAACCTTCTGTTCATCAGATTTGGTAATATTTTAAGTTTTTTCTTTCATAAATACGCAACCATTTGAAGTTTATTGTATCTAGTATAAAAACACTAATCAATAAACCAAAAATTATGAAAAAACTAATCTTTTTACTATTTGCAGTCTGTCTAGTATTTGGAGCATGCAGCAATGATGAAACTACCCAAGAAGAAGATACCGCTATGCTCGATAAAATGTATAAAGAAATTGTTGAATTTTCTTTAATCAATTCGCAGCCTTGCACAAATCCAGAAGATTGGGCATATATGAAACTTGATCCTTCTGGCTGCTCAGGATATATTATGTATTCTAAAAAAATAGACTTAGCTGTTTTTCAGAAAAAAATTGACAAGTACATTAATACTAGAGGAAAAATATATTCTAAATGGGGACTATATGCAGACTATGCAGATTGCGTAATGGTAATACCTCCAACAGGAATAGAATGTATAGATGAGAAACCAACGTTAGTATTTGGGCTCTATACAAAATAAAATTAAAGGTTATTAAGATTTACAAAACAATCTTAATAACCTTTTTTTATATATCAAATTCAATTCTAAATTCAGCACCTTTGTTCTTGCCATCGCTAGAAGCCGTTAATCGGCCTTTGTTGCGTTCTATTATTTTCTTGCATAAGTACAAACCAATTCCCGTTGAACCTTCATTAGCAGTTCCTAGTCGGCTCATTTTGGTAAACTTTTTAAACAATTCCTCAATCTGATTTTTATCGAAACCAATTCCAGAATCTTTTACTGTTAAAATCAATTTTGAATCTTCTGAAAAAATTCTCACTTTAATTTCACTGTCAAAATAAGAGAATTTCACGGCATTGCTGATTAAATTCACTAAAACCTGAATCAAAAGACCTTCGTCAATTTTAAGTTTAGCTTCAACACATTCTAAGATTAAATTCAATTTTATCTTTTTATCAAATAAACGCTGTTCTACCTGTTCATTAATAAAAGGGAGAATATTAGGGAATAAAATCGTTTTTGTATCTGGAGTTACTTTTACAACTTGATCCTGCTCGTTTAATAGCTTAATAAAATTATCAATATATCTAAATTGAAGATTGGTTGACTCACAGATTAATTCTGCAAGGTTTTTAACTGATTCTGATGGATTTTCGCTTATAATTATTTGAGCTAAACCCTGGGGATTTCCAGCAAAATTCTTTAAATCATGCGAAAGCATATAAACTAAATCTTGTTTTTCATTAATAAAACTCTCGGCTTCGTAAATCGATTCTTGAATATTGCATAAAAGGAGTCCAGCTTCATCTGTATATTCTGTCGGCAAAACAGACAATTTTCTCAAGTTTCGGTAATCATCTAATGCTTTTGATGCAGTTGCAATAGGTTTAATTAACTTATTTAAAACTAAAAGTGTTATCGCCGTTGCAAGCAAAGTCATTATTAAAGAAAAAACGAGAATTGAAGTTGGAGAAATACTGTATTTAAAATACAATACAAAAAATAATATTCCGATTAAAGGAATATGAATCCCTATAAAAGCAACAAATAAAAATTTGAATGCATAACTTTTTTTCAGAAAGCTGATTTGTGAGAGCGCGTGATACAACTTCATAAAAAGAGGACAATATGGTAGGTTGAAATTCTAATTTTATTAGGATTATTATGCAAACAAAATTAGCTTTTAAAGTTTACTAAACTAATTTTTTGAAGAATTTATAAAATATTTTTAAAATTAAATTTGTAAAAGTTTTCAAAGGCTTATTTTTGCGCTATGGGAAGAAAAAATACAGACAAAGTTGTCTTTCATCAAATTCAAGTTCTTGATGCCGGTGCAAAAGGAGTTTCGGTTGCCAAAGCACCTGACGGAAAAGTAATCTTTATTCCGAATGTGGTACCTGGAGATGTAGTTGACGTGCAGACATTTAAAAAAAGAAAGGCGTATTACGAAGGTAAAGCCGTAAAATTTCACGAATTATCTGATTATAGAGTAGAACCAATTTGTGAGCATTTTGGAGTATGCGGAGGTTGTAAATGGCAAAATATGAAGTACAGCCAGCAGCTTGCATTTAAACAAAATGAAGTTAAAAATCATTTACAAAGAATAGGAAAAATTGAACTTCCGGAATTTGAAACTATTTTAGGTTCTGAGAAGCAGTTTTTCTATAGAAATAAAATGGAATTTTCTTTTTCTAACAGCCGCTGGCTTACAGAAAAAGAAATTGGAAGCACAGAAGATTTAGGAAATAGAAATGCATTGGGATTTCATATTCCTAAAATGTGGGACAAAATTCTAGACATTAATAAATGTCATTTACAAGAGGATCCTTCAAATGCAATCCGCAATGAAATTCGCGCATTTGCAAACGAACATAATTTAGCGTTTTTTAATCCGAGAGAGCATTCTGGATTATTGAGAACCGTAATGATTCGTACCGTTTCGACAGGAGAAATCATGGTTTTAATTCAGTTTTTTGAAGAAGACAAAGAAAACAGAGAATTAATTCTAGATCATTTATACGAGAAATTCCCTCAAATTACTTCATTACAATATGTTGTAAACGGAAAACCAAATGATACTATCTACGATCAGGATGTTGTTCTTTATAAAGGAAGAAATTACATTCTAGAAGAAATGGAAGGTTTGAAATTTAGTATCAACGCTAAATCTTTCTATCAAACTAACTCAGATCAAGCGTACGAATTATATAAAATAACTCGTGATTTTGCTGATCTTACTGGAAATGAAATCGTTTATGATTTATATACAGGAACTGGAACAATTGCTCAGTTCGTTTCTAAAAAAGCAAAAAAAGTAATCGGAGTAGAAAGCGTTCCCGAGGCTATTATAGATGCAAAAGCCAATGCAGAACGCAATAATATTACTAATTGCGAGTTTTTTGTTGGAGACATGAAAGTTGTATTTAATGAAGCTTTTATTGCTCAACACGGTAAACCTGATGTAATCATTACAGATCCACCGCGCGACGGAATGCATAAAGACGTAGTAGAACAAATCTTAAAAATTGCTCCAAAAAGAGTCGTTTATGTAAGCTGTAATTCTGCAACTCAAGCTCGTGATTTGGCTTTAATGGATGAAAAATACAAAGTTACACGTGTAAGACCTGTAGATATGTTTCCGCAGACACATCATGTTGAAAATGTTGTACTTTTAGAACTTCGATAGAAAATATACATGAAAAAATTAATCTCTATTTTGCTGCTCTTTACTTTTGGCTTATCAAGCTGTGAGAAAGATGATATCTGCGATGCAAACACACCAACTACACCTAGATTGATAATTACATTCTATGATATTGCCAATCCTACTAAAACTAGGAATGTCAATAATTTAAAAGTAATTGGCGAAGGAATGACCGAAGGAATCGTTTTTAACGAAAATGGCACAGATGAGACTAAATATCTAACTAGCGGAAGTACGGTTGCAATTCCTTTAAAAGTTAATGACGGTACGGTTACCTATAAATTTATTTATAATGCTGCCAGTACAAACCCAACATCAATTAATACTGATGTATTAACTATAAATTACACCAGTCAAAATGTATACGTGTCTAGAGCATGTGGTTTTAAAACTATTTTTGCTTTAAAACCTGTTGACCCTTTTCTTCGCACAGATCCAGATGGAGATACCGTTTGGATGACTGATGTACAATTAAAAAACCCTAACATTGAATCTGAAAATGAAACACACATTGAAGTTTATTTCTAGTATTTTTTTATTCTTTTCAGTGTTTTTAGGGCAAGCTCAAGACACGCCAGAAATATCACCAAATAAAAAAGATACTATTGTAAAACCTAAAACTGTAACTAGTAAACCACCAGTTCAGAAAGCTGAGGTAAAAAAAGACAGCGTCGTCAAAACAGATCGTTATGGTCTGCGTGTTGGTGTAGATTTATATAAACTTACCCGCGGTCTTTATGACAAAGATTATAAAGGAGTAGAATTTGTTGGTGATTGGAGATTAACCAAAAAATACTATCTGGCTGCAGAATTAGGTTATGAAAATAAAACAACAGATGATGACAGATTAAATTCATCGGCTGCTGGAACTTATGTAAAAGCTGGATTTGATTATAATTTCTATGAAAACTGGCTTGACATGGAAAACTTAATCACAATTGGACTTCGAGGCGGTTTTAGTACTTTTAGCCAGGATTTAAACAGCTATAAAATTTACAATCCTAATCCGTATTGGGGTGAACTGCCTGCTATAACAACAGACCAAAAATACAGCGGACTTACAGCGACATGGCTGGAAGTCGCAATGGGATTAAAAGCAGAAGTTTTTGATAATGTATTCGTTGGTTTTGGTGTTCAGCTGAAACTTTTGGCTACCAATAAAAAACCTAGCGGATTTGATAATCTTTATATCCCAGGTTTCAACAGAACTTACGATGGAAGTTTTGGAGTTGGCTTTAATTATACTGTTTCTTATTTTATTCCAATTTATAAGAAAAAGGTAGTGGTGCCAGAAATTAAGGAAGCTCCTAAAAAATAAGATGAGGTTCTAAGGCACTAAGGTTCTGAGATACTAAGTTTTATTATACAAAATAAAAAAAGCCGCCAATTCAAAAATTGACGGCTTTTTATGCTTTATAAATACTAAGAAACTTAACTGCTTGGAATCTTAGTAACTTCTACTCTATTTCTTTAATTCCTTTCACGAAAATCCATTTCATAAAAAGTTTTTCTCCATCTTTCGTTTTTACTGCCTGAAATTTTGGTCCAATAATGGTAGCCACCACAAAAGCAGTCAACGGAATCCAAATTCCTGTCAACCCTGTATATGATGCAATTACAAATCTCAACAATAGAAATAAAATTGCGAAACTTCCTAATTGATATAAAAAAGCTCTTAATTGTAGTTTTGTCATTTTTTTTTTGAGTTGCTAAGGTTCTGAGATTTTAAGATGCTAAGTTTTTTACTAACAAATTAAATATTCAGAAACTTAATGTTTTTTTTATAATATTATTTCCAATACTTAGCTCCTTAGAACCTTAGTAACTTAGAATCTTAGATCTGAAATTTCGTTCTCTTACTTCCTTCGTACATTTCGTATTTAACCAAACGTGCTTCTAGGCTTGCGTTAAAAAGTTTTATTTTTCTTGAAGGTTTTAAACCTACAAATTTCAACGCATCTAGATTTGCTGTAATAAACCAAGCATCGGTTCCTGGATAATTTTTCTTTAGCGTGTCACCAATACTGCTGTAGAATCTTTCCATTTGAATATCTAAACGTTCGTCATACGGCGGATTGAAAACCATATGGAGTTTTCCTTCGGTTTCTTTTTCGGTATCAAAAAAGTTATCTTCACGAATAGTTACATAATCCTCTAAATTGGCATTTCGAATATTGTCTTTCGCTTTGCTTACCGCACTTGGTGCTTTGTCAAAACCTTTAATAGTGTAATGAAACTCTTTTGTTTTTTTCATTAAACTATTTATAATTTGATCGAATAAATCATTATCCCAATCTTTCCATTTTTCAAAAGCAAATTCCTTTCTATTGATATTTGCAGGAATATTGCAGGCGATCATTGCGGCTTCCGCCAAAAAAGTTCCAGATCCGCACATTGGGTCCAAAAAGTGACCTTGGCCTTCCCAGCCAGATAATAATAAAATCCCGGCAGCCAAAACCTCATTAATAGGAGCAATATTCGTAGCCGTTCTATAGCCACGCTGATGCAGTGAATTTCCAGAAGTATCTAAAGATACCGAAACCTGATCTTTATCTATGTGAACATTTATACGTAAATCTGGATATTGCTTATCGATACTTGGACGTTGTCCTGTTCTTTCTCTAAACTGGTCGACGATTGCATCTTTACATTTTTGAGAAACAAATTCAGAATGATTGAAATAAGTAGAATGTACCGTTGTATCAATTACAAAAGTCTGGTTTGCATTTAAATATTTAGACCAGTTTAAACCAGAAATCCCTTTGTATAATGCCTGCTCGTTATTTGCTCTAAAAGAGTAAATTGGTTTTAAGATTTTAAGAGCAGTACGTAAAGATAAATTGGCTTTGTACATAAAACCCTTATCACCTTTAAAACTTACCATTCTCACTCCTTTTTCAACATCCTGAGCTCCAAGTGTAAGTAATTCTTTTTCTAATATTTCTTCAAAGCCAAAAAAACATTTGGCAATCATTTTAAAATTTTCTTCCATCTTTTCTTTTAAATTAAAAAAAACTAAAGTTTATAAAGATGCACTACATTGCATCTGTACATAATAGCAAGGATTATCGAGGTATCGCTGCTAAATAGTTATTTTTCGGCAAAAATACACTAAATTTGCGGGACTTTGAATTAATTGAAATAGAATAAATGTCTGAAAAGCATAACGCATCAATCCCAAATCAAGAAGATGACAACCAAAATTGGTATTCTTCGTGGTTTGACACTCCTTACTATCACATTCTTTATAAGGATCGCAACTATCGTGAAGCTCAGGTTTTCATGGACAACTTAACGCATTATCTTAATTTGCCCGAAAAAGCAAAAGTGCTTGACTTGGCATGCGGAAAAGGACGCCATTCTATTTATTTAAATCAGTTAGGTTATGATGTCTTAGGTGCCGATTTATCTGAAAACAGCATTGCAGAAGCCAGTAAAAACAGTAACGAAACCCTGCATTTTAAAGTGCATGACATGCGCGAGCCTTTTGAAGAAAAGTTCGATGCTATCTTTAACTTGTTTACAAGCTTTGGTTATTTTGAAAACGATGAAGACAATCTGACTACTTTAAAAGCCATAAAAGAAAGTTTATCAGAATATGGTTTTGCCGTTATTGACTTTATGAATGTTACTCAGGTAATTGAAACTCTGGTTCCTCAAGAAGTTAAAACAGTTGACGAAATTGATTTCCACATCAAAAGATATGTTGAAGACGGACATATTTTTAAAGAAATTGACTTTGAAGATCAAGGCAGAAAATATCATTTTACCGAAAAAGTAAAAGCGCTGACATTAAAAGATTTTCAGGATTTAATGGACGAAGCTGGTATTTATCTTTTGGATATTTTTGGAGATTACAAACTCAAAAAATTCCACAAAACCGAAAGCGAAAGATTAATCATGATTTTTAAGTAAATTGGTTAATCGTTTAATTGTTTAACCGTTTAATCGGTAAGCAAAAAACGATTATACGAATCAACGATTAAACAAATACAAATGAACTATCTACTACCCTTATTTTCTGTACTTTTAGGATATAGTGTGGCTTTGTTTATTAAACCCAATAACAAAACCAATTTAAAATTGCTGCTTGCTTTTAGCGGTTCATTTTTATTGTCATTAACTGTAATGCATCTGCTGCCAGAAGTTTACAGCACTCACAACCATAAAATTGGTGTTTTTATAATGGTTGGGATTTTGTTTCAAATCATTCTAGAATTTTTCTCCAAAGGTGCAGAACACGGTCACGTTCACGGACATGCAAAAATGTCTCAGATTCCGTGGCTATTGTTTATCAGTTTGTGCATCCATGCCTTTTTAGAAGGTTTTCCAGTAAGTCATCACCACGATTTAGCACTCGGAATTGCCATTCATCATTTACCAATTGCGGTTATTTTAACGACATTTTTCATCAATGCCGATTTAAACAAAAAAGCCATTTTTGCTTTTATGCTCACTTTCGCCATTATGACGCCGCTTGGAACTGTTGCCTCTGAATATTTACCCTTTTTAAACGATTATTATACTGAAATTACAGCCATTGTAATTGGTATTTTATTTCATATTTCTTCAACAATTATCTTTGAAAGCAGCGAAGGCCATAAATTTAATATCGCCAAAGTCTCTATGATTGTTCTCGGAATTTTACTGGCATTCTTTTTATAATACATTAATTAGAAAATGTGTCAATTAGAAAATTATCTCATTATCTAATTGACAAATTTTCTAATATCTAATTATCTAATTTAATTCCCCGTTCTCTTTTTCTCCTCCTGATTTCCGAAAGCACGCTCTTTTACATTTATTTTCTTGTTTCCAAAATTGTAAACTAAAGATAAGCGTACAAATCTATTGCTCTCATTCTGGCTGTAAACTTGTTTAACGCCATTTACAACAGAAGTAAAATCTTTTAAATAAGACATATTAAAAATATCATTGGCCAAAAATGCAATCTGCAATGTTTTATTAAACAAATCCTGTTTAAAACCAATATCAAAACTCGATGCATATCCTACTTCATACAAGCCGCTTTTAAAAGGTGAACTATAACTAAAATCTATTTGCAGTTTTGTCATCTTACCTAATATAAAAGTATTATTCGTAGAGAATTCAACTTGTAAACTATTTGACGGTGTCGCATTTATATTTTTGATAAACTCTGTTTTTGCCCCTAAAAAATACAAGGAGTTTTCACTTGACCACCAATCTGCAAAACCAGCTGAATAACTTTCTCCAAAACCATAATTCAAGTTTTTAAAATAGTTTTCGCGCGTTACAATCTGCGTATTAGTTTCAGGATTTGATGTAAACAAAACTCCATAACCGTTTGTAATTACATTCACAAAAACACTTGTTCTCAAAATTTCTTTATACGAATGCGCAAACTCAAAATTATCACTAAATGAAGGTTTTAAAAACGGATTTCCTTCAGAATAACTATTGCTGTTAATATAAACCTTAAACGGATTCAGTAAGTCAAAACGAGGTCTGTTGATTCGTTTTCCGTAATTTAAACTGAATGTATTATTTTCATTTCTTTTATAAGAAGTATAAAATGTTGGAAATAACTTCAAGTAATTATTTTCTGTTTCCTGATTCATCGTTTCAGAAAATCCGCTAGTTTGTGTATTCTCAAGTCTTAATCCCAATTGAAAATTCCATTTTTCATTTAACTTTTTATCTCCATTAATGTAAACTGCCTGATTATTTTCGGTGTATTTAAATCTGTTTGACTGCGAAGGGTCCAATTCTGGATTTCCTGTAATTGTATTATAATAAAACACATCACTAATACTATTTGTAAAACTCATTTTTGCACCGTAAGATAAATTTAAAGCTTGAAGCGGATGCTCCATATCGGCCTTAAAACTCCAGTTATCAATTTCCTGATTCGATATATTTCTTCCCGATTGATTTACATCAACAAATGTCATGTCTGGAGTGTAATTATTGGCGGTAAAATTTCTATCAAATTTTGAATTGTAACTAAAGTAATCCGCATCAAAAGATAATCTTCTATTTAAAGAATCCAATTTAGTAATCAAATGCGCATTATAAGTTTGGTTTCCTGAACTCTTATCAGTGTAACTATCATTCAGCGTAACATTCTGCAGCTGATTTTGAGTATTATATTTCTCAATTCTTATATCCGATCCAAAATCTGGATTACTTCTATCATTCAAAAATTGAAAACCAACTGAAGTGCGTTCAGAAAAATCATAATCGACAGCCAATTTTCCCGAAAGATTTTCATTTTTCACTTTCGTTACACTTTTCATACTAGAAAGTCCATCAGGAAAATACATATCCAAAGCTTCATCGGCATTTTTGTAACCCGTTTTTCCGTTAATACTGGCTGCAATTCTAAACTTATTTTTATTATAAAAGAAGTTATCTCTCAAAGTATAAATTCCGTATTTATTCTGGTCGTACGAAAGTGTTGTTGTATTTTTCCAAGAATCTCGCACCCCTTTTTTCATTATAATATTAATTAATCCGCCAGTTCCTTCCGCTTCGTATTTTGCTGGTGGATTACTGATAATTTCAATATTTTTAATATCATTTGCCGAAATAGATTTCAAGAAATTATTTAGTTCTTCACCCGTTAATTCGATCATTCTTCCGTCAATCATAACTCGTGAAGTTCCTTTGCCTAATATCGTAATCAGATCGTTTTTTACCACAACTCCAGGCGCTGTATTAATAGCACTCAAAGCATCACCGCCAACCGTTGTAACATTATTTTCAAGATTATAAACCAAACGATCTGTTTTCTGCTCAACAGTTTTCTTTTTAGACTGAATGACAACTTCAACTAAATTGGTTGTATTTTCTTTTAAAATGATTGTTCCTAAATTGGTATCATTTTCAATTAAAATATCTTTTTCATAATCTGTAAATCCCAAAAGACTTATTCCAATTTTATAAGAACCTTTTTTAATATTCATTTCAAAAGTACCGTCTTGTTTGGTTGTAGTTCCATCGATAATTTTTCCTTCAGAATTTGAGATGGAAACATCTGCCCATTCTAATGAAGTTGTTTCGCTGGATATTTTTCCTTTTAATTTAAAAGATGATTGTGCTAAACAAAATAGAGGAAATAATAAGAAGATTAAAAGGTTTGCTTTTTTCATGATTTCTAATTTTAAACTTGTTCAATTAATTTGAAGCAAAGTTGCCGTAGAAATTTTCAGAATTCGACCGACAAAAAAAAGTCGAACCAATTTCTACTGTAGAAATTGGTTCGACTTTATAAGACTGAAGTACGACTTTTTACAAACCTCTTATTATGAAGCGTTTCGGTAAGCCGTAGGCGTTACGTTTGTATATTTTTTAAAAGAAGTATTAAACGAAGATTTGGAGTTAAAACCTACTTCGTATAAAATCTCTAACACAGTAAGCTGGCTTTTAGACTGATCTTTTAAAATATTCATGGCTTTTTGAATGCGGTATTCATTCACAAAATCAAAAAAATGCTGATTGATGTGATGATTAATCAAAATTGATAAATCCCGAACCGGCATATTAATTTGATTTCCTAATTCCTGTATTGTAAGTGAAGGATCTAAAAAAGGTTCTTTTTCGATCATATATTGCTTCAACGCTGCAATTTGATTATTAATTAAATCGTTTTGAGCATTTACCGATTCTGGTTTTTCTTCCACTTCTGGCAGAATGTCTTTTGTAAGTTTCAATTTAGAATTAACTCCTCTAAAAAGCTCTGGATGATTCAATGCTTTCATTATAAACCAACAAGTTATAAACAATGCGATTGTTCCGACTAGTACATTTGCCCAAAGAAAAACTTCTCTAAAACCGCTGTAACGTATTATATTTTTTAATGCGACGATAGAGTGTGCAGCAAGAAAAACACATGTCATTTGAAAAAGCCATTTATAAGTTGAAGTACTCGGATTGGCGTAATTCTCTAAGTAAATTTCTCTATACTTCTTTAAAATTAAAAATACATTGATCATGTAAAAAGCATATTGAAATTCAATTAAAATTTGAATAAAGTAAATTTCAGACATTTGATTGAGTGTGCTGGCAAAACTTCCTTCATCGATTGGAAGATAGATTCGTGGAATAAAGATCAAATTGGTAACAATAAAAGGAATTAGGTGAACTAAATGTTTCCATTTTAATCTAAAATCAGAATAACAAACGGCCAATACATATAAATAAAATAGAGGCATTCCCAACAAACAAGCTGTAGATCTAAAAATCTCCAGATTTCTATGATCTTCCGTATATAAATACATAAAGAATCCGCTGAGATCGATAGCTGAGAAAATAAAAAAGAAAGCAAACAGACGGTTGGCTAATTTATTTTCGGTTTTAACCGTTAATAAAAAAAACGCAAGTAATAAAGAAACGAAAACTGAAATCCGGGCTATATTCTGCAGTAAATCTAACTTATCCATTGAATCTTTTAATATATAACAAATATAATATTTTAGTTGGTGTAACAACGCTTGAGAAAAACAGTCCTTATAAATAAAAAATAGAAGAAAAAAAAGATTATAAATCTTTGAGACTTTGCGAGATTGCAATAAAAAATATTAATTTTGACCTGTCTAAATAACACTCAAATGACATTTACGAAAACTACTGAACTAGCATCAAAGTATGAACATTTAGAAAAAATGTCTGTTCATGAATTGTTATCCAATATTAACCAAGAAGACAAAACTGTTCCTTATGCAGTTGAAAAAGCTTTACCGCAAATAGAAGCTTTAATTCCGCAAATAGTCGCTAAATTAAAATTAGGAGGCAGATTGTTTTATATCGGAGCAGGAACTTCTGGCCGACTTGGTGTTGTTGATGCTTCAGAATGTCCGCCAACATTTGGTGTTCCTTTTGATTTGGTGAATGGTATAATTGCAGGCGGTGATACAGCTATAAGACGTGCTGTAGAAAATGCAGAAGACAGCACTACAAATGCTTGGATTGATCTTCAAAATCATAATATTGATTCTAATGATGTTGTAATTGGTATTGCAGCTTCTGGTACAACTCCTTATGTAATAAGCGGTTTAGAAGCTTGTAATCAAAACAATATTGTAACAGGATGCATAACGTGTAACGCGGGAAGTCCGCTTGCATTGACTGCGCAATTCCCTATTGAAGTAGTTGTTGGTCCAGAATTTATTACCGGAAGTTCTAGAATGAAAGCCGGAACTGCACAAAAATTAGTTCTTAATATGATTTCGACTGCAGCGATGATTCAGCTTGGAAAAGTGAGAGGCAACAAAATGGTCGATATGCAGTTAAGTAATATTAAACTGGTTGATCGAGGTGTTAAAATGATTATGGACGAAATTCCTGTTTCTTACGAAGAAGCTTCAGAATTATTAAAAAAATACGGCAGCGTAAGAAATGCTGTTGACAATTATAATAAGTAAATAGGTTTACTTTAATTTAACCGCAAAGTTCGCAAAGTTTTTTTTGTTTGCAATGCTTTGTATAAAGCACAAAGACAGCAAAGCTTTATCTAAAAAACTTTGCGAACTTTGCGTAAATCTTAGCGCACTTTGCGGTTAAATGTAAGTTCAACAACCTGAAACAAAAAGCAAACAAATGTCTACAAATAAAGAATTGCTAAGAAAAGGAGTTAAATACTTAACAGGCGCTCTGCCTTTGATGTTTCTTGGGCCGTCAATGATCTATAATGCTTTTATGAATCAGCATACAGACTTGCACTATCTAGTTTTAGGAATTGGAATTGTAGCTTGTTTGAGTTCGATGTTTTTGATTTTTCTTGGATTGAAAATTATTATGAAAGGTATATTTAATGACTAAATAATCTCCTCCATAGACCTGACAGGTTTTTAAAACCTGTCAGGTCTACTCATCTCTAAAATATAAATCTTTATCCAAATAAAAATGGAAGGCATAATTCACATTCAGAAAACATTCGAGAAAGTTGTTTACATCGACAAAAAAATAAACAATCGAGAGTTTGAAGATTGTGTTTTTAAAAATTGTGACTTTTCGAACAGCAATTTCTCCAACAATACTTTTTTAGACTGCGAATTTATTGACTGCAATCTTTCTATGACAAGTTTGGCAGGAACGAGTTTAAAAAATGTGACTTTTAAAAACTGTAAACTTTTAGGAATTGCTTTTAATGAATGTGATGATTTTTTGTTCCAAGTTTATTTTGAAGAATGTACTTTAGATTATGCCTTATTTTCGAATAAAAAAATGCCTAAAACAAAGTTCATCAATTCGTCTGTACGCGAAGTAACTTTTATTGGAACCAATTTAACGAGTTCTGTTTTTGATAATTGTAACCTTGACGGTGCTATTTTTAATGAAACGCAATTAGCAGGAGTTAATTTTAAAACCGCATACAATTATAAAATAGATCCTGAATTCAATCCGATGCGAAAAGCACAATTTTCTAACGATGGAATTGTTGGATTGTTAGATAAATACGATATTAAGATTGTCTAATTCTATAAAGATGCCTCAGAGAGGCAAAATATTTGTAGATATAATATTTTCGTAAAGTTCAAAGCTCCATCGGAGCGACATATTTTAATTCTCTGATCAATTTAAAAATATTATTTATGAGTGTCGCCGATCAATCCTATTTAGAAAGTGTAAAAAAGCAATTTTTATATTATAAAATGCTGGGAGAAAAAGCTATGGATCAACTTGAACCAGAACAGCTATTTACTGCTATTAATCAAGACACGAACAGCATTGCCACAATTGTAAAACACATTTCTGGTAATATGCTTTCGCGCTGGACAGACTTCCTTACTACAGATGGCGAAAAAGAATGGCGAAATCGTGACGCCGAATTTGAAAATGATTTCCAATCGAAAGAACAAGTTTTAGAAATTTGGAACAAAGGCTGGAATGTTTTTCTTGAAACGCTGAATAGTCTAAAACCAGAACATCTTTCAACAGTTATCTATATCCGAAATGAAGGTCATACAGTTATAGAAGCCATAAACCGCCAATTGGCACATTATCCATATCATGTTGGGCAGATTGTTTTTTATGCGAAACAATTGAAAAACAGCGAATGGAATAGTTTATCGATTCCGAAGAATAAATCGGGAAATTACAATGCCGAAAAGTTTGCCAAAGAAAAAGAAATTAAGAACTTTACCGATGACGAATTAAAAAGATTAAAATGATAAAAGCTATAAGCTTTAGGCTATAAGCAAAACTGCTTATTAAGTAAAGCTTAAAGCCTATTGCCTAAAGCTTAAAGCATAAAAAATGAAAAAAAATATATTCTTATTCCCTTTTCTGGCTTTAGTTTCTTGTTATAATGCAGAACACAATTGCAAGGATTTTAAAACTGGAAAATTCAAATTTGAGTTTGAAGTAAATGGTGTTAAAAAAACAACTTATTTTGAACGTAAAGATGATATCGAAATTGAAACTTTTGAGGGAAAAACTGATACTGCGACAATACGCTGGGTAAGTGACTGCGAGTATGTGCTGCAAAAGAAACATCCGAAAAATATGGCTGAAGAAAAAGCAATCAGCATGAAGATTTTAAATACTTCTAAAGATTCTTATACATTTGAATTTGGTTTAGTTGGTTCTGAAGAAAAACAACGAGGTAAAGTCTATAAAGTTGATTAAACTTTCGTTCTAGAATATTAAAGCTCCAATTTTGGGGCTTTTTTACTTTTAATCCGTTAAAATACTGTGTGGAGCTACTTGTGGAGATACCTCGTTCCTCGGGTGTGAAGAAAATCTTTGTCCATTTGCTCCTCTGTTTCTTTGCAACTCAAAAAACAAAAATGTTTCTTTTACATTTCTATTTTAAATAGTATTTTAGAACTCTAATCTAACCACATGAAAAATACCATTTCGCAGAGAGTTGCTGACTTTTTAAAAGGATATCCGCCGTTTAATTTTTTGCATCAGAGAGATTTAGAAAAACTGTCTGAACAAATTTCTATTATCTATAAAGAAAAAGATGCTGTAATTTTTGCTGAGAATGACAAAACGCACGACTCTTTTTATGTAGTCCATAAAGGTGCTGTTGCTTTGAAAAAAAGCACTAAAAACACCGTTTTAGACATGTGTGATGAAGGTGATATTTTTGGTCTTCGTCCGCTTTTAGCACAGGAAAACTATATTATGGAAGCTGTCGCGCATGAAGAAACTATTTTGTATGCCATTCCTATTGCAGTTTTTAAACCTTATGCGCTGGAGAATAGAAATATTGGTAATTTTTTGATTGAAAGTTACGCTTCAAACACCCGAAATCCGTATTCAGATATTCATAAAGATAAATTGTATGGTGATGATTCGTTAAATGAAAATCTTCATTCCAGCAATCATTCTTTTGATTTAGCTCCAATAAAATACTCTAAAAAAATTGTAACCTGCAGTCCGTCAACAACGGTAAAAGATATTGCCAAAATCATGGGCAAGAAAAAAGTGGGCGCTATTTTGATTGTAGATGAAATGCTTCCTATTGGTATTTTGACAGATAAAGATCTTAGAAATAAAATTGTTACAGGAGATTTTCCGATCACTACTACAGCCGAAACTATAATGACAAAACCTGTTATTACATATCCTAAAAAAATGACGGTAACTGAGGCACAAATGGCAATGATGAAAAGTAATATCAGTCATTTATGTTTGACGAAAGATGGAACGGTAAACACAAAAGCGGTTGGGATTTTATCGAAACACGACGTGATGGTTGCACTTGGAAACAATCCAGCCGTACTGATAAAAGCGTTGAAGCGTACCAAAAAAATTAAGGAAATAAAGCCTATTCGAAACCGAATCATGCAATTGCTTCAAGGTTATCTGGATCAAAATATTCCGATGACTTTGATTACCAAAATCATTACCGAACTTAATGAAGCCTGCACCACCCGTGTTATCGAAATCTGCATAGATAAAATGAGCAGTCCGCCGCCAGTAAAATTTGCGTGGCTCGCTCTTGGAAGTCAAGGAAGAGGCGAGCAAATGCTGCATACCGATCAGGATAATGCGATTGTGTACGAAAATGTAAATGAAGTTTTTAGGGATGAAACTAAAATCTATTTTCAAAAATTTGCGGGACTTGTGAATAAAGGTCTTTTTGAAATTGGTTACGATTACTGCCCTGCCGAAATGATGGCATCTAACCCAAAATGGTGCATGAGTCTGGACGAATGGAAAGCGCAGGTACATCATTGGATTACCAATCCTGGTAAAAATGAAGTATTGCTTTCGTTTATTTTCTTTGATTATAGTAAGACTTATGGCGATTCAGAAATCGTTAATCAATTATCAGATTCTATTTTTGAAGACGTAAAAGCAAATCCGATTTTTTATATGCATCTAGTGAGTGGTGCTTTGCAAAGTCCATCTCCTACTGGTTTCTTTAGACAATTTTTGGTAGAACAAGATGGCGCTAACAAAGATAATTTTGACATTAAACGAAGAGCTTTAATGCCTTTAACAGATGCGGCGCGTGTTTTAATTTTATCACATTCGGTAAAATCAATCAGCAATACGGCAGAGCGTTTTGAAAAATTAGCTGAATTAGAACCTAATAACAGAGAACTGTATTTATCCTGTTCGTATTCTTTTAAAGCCTTATTAAAATTTAGAACGAAACAAGGACTTTTACATCACGATTCTGGACAATTTATTGAATTAGAATCTCTAACCAAAATGGAAAAAATTAAACTGAAACGTACTTTTAAAACCATAAAAGAACTTCAGGAATTGATTTCAGTTCGTTTTAATATTTCAAATCTGGTATAATCATGAGTTTATTCAATTTTTGGAAAAAAGAAGAAAATAATCTATTCGACGAAAATATTACAATCGAAGAAACTCGTTTTGTTGTTTTGGATACAGAAACGACTGGTTTTGATTATGAAAACGATCGAATGCTATGCATAGGCGCATTGGTTCTACAAAATGGAATTATTAATGTTCAGGACAGCTTTGAAATATATCTTGAACAAGATCATTACGATAAGTCTACCGCTCAAATTCACGGAATTTTAAAAGATTTACTTGTCAAGCGTCCAACAGAATTAGAGGCTTTGCAACAATTTTTAGACTTTTTAGGAGATTCGATAATCATTGCACATCACACTATTTTTGATGTTACGATGATTAATAAAGCTTTGGAACGAAATGGTCTTCCGCATTTAACCAATAAAACTTTAGATACCGCGTATTTGTATAAAAAGACTTTAATTCAGTCGCATTTGTTCGAAAGAAAAGATCATTATACTTTGGATGATCTGGCAGATAAATTTGATATTTCAAAAAAAGACCGTCACACCGCTTTGGGCGATGCGTATATAACAGCGATTGCATTTCTTAAAATTGTCAAGAAGCTGAGAGAGAAGAAAGAAGTTAATCTAAATCAGCTTTTTAAATAGTTTTAAGTTTTTTTTATCAATCTTAAATTTACATTTAAACAGGAATATTTACCATTTAGTAATATAAGACTGATAATTATTAGCAAAAAGAAAAAATAGCCATAACATGTATTTTGTTTTTGAAAGATAGCTTTGCTCTAATCAAAAAAACAAAACAAATTATGAAAGCTAACTTCTTAAAATCAATTACTTTACTTGGAATTGCAGGTCTTTCTGTAATTTCCTGTCAAGATGATGACAAAAAATCTTCGAACGATGTAAATGCCAGTATCGATTTTACTTCTCACTCAAAAGTTCCTGCATTTGTATATGCAATGCCTGGCTTCGAAAACATAAAAATCAGTACTTTAATTGCAAGTTCAGATGTGCTTCCAGAATCTCCTTCTTTTGTTTACGGTGCCCAGCCAGATGGCGCTGGATTAATGAAAGACCCTAATGGAGATGGTTATATTATGATTACGAATCACGAAATTCTTCAATCGGTTTCGAGAGTTTATTTAGATAAAACATTCAAACCTGTAAAAGGTGATTATCTAGTTGATGGTGTTGGAGGTTTAACTCGTTTGTGTTCTGCAACTTTAGCAACTCCAGAAATTCACGGATTTGGTCCTATCTTTTTAACTGCTGGAGAAAGCGGTCAGGAAAGCATGGTTCACGGAATCAATCCGTTGGGATTATCTTCAGACAAAGCTAGAACAGATAGAGTTTTACCAGCTTTAGGAAAAGCAAGTATGGAAAACGCTGTTCCATTACCAAAGGAAGCTTATCCAGGAAAAACAGTAATTCTTATCGGAGAAGATCAGTCTTATGCTACTTCACATGTAAGTGCAGGACAATTGATTATGTATATGAGCACAGTTGGTGATTTGTCTAACGGAAAATTATACGCTTTAAAAAGAACAGACGGAAATCAGGTTGAGACGTCTATGACATTAAACAATTCTTATCCAGTTCAATTTGTTGAAATTCCGAATGCTAAAAACTTAACTGGAGCTGTAATTAATACAACTGTAAACGATTTAAAAGCTATTCGTTTTTCAAGAGTTGAAGATGTTGATTATAGAAAAGGAAGCGCAAGCAACAATAGAGAAATTTATTTTACAGCAACAGGTCAGGCAACTAATAACGCTCCAGTTGATGGCTACACAATGTGGGGAAGAGTTTATAAATTGAAAATGGATGCTGCAGATCCGCTTAAAGGAACTTTAGAATTAGCTGTTGAAGGTGACAGTACTCCAGGAACTGGAATTATTAATCCGGATAACTTATGTGTTACTGAAAACTTCGTATACATTCAAGAAGATGGTGACAGCTATTATGCTGATGCTAAACACGATTCGTACATCTGGCAGTATAATATTGCTACAAAACAAAATAAAGCGTGGTTAAACATGAACCACAAAAGAACTGATGTAGCTTGGAATACTTTATACAACCAGACTGGAGAAATGAGATTTGGAAGCTGGGAATTTGGAGCTATGCAAGATATTTCAGACATCATTGGTGTTCCAGATACTTTCACAGTTAACGTTCATCCTCATACTTGGCAGAGTGATGCTTTTAAAAATGCTGACGGCTCAGGAACTCAAACCAATAAAGAGGGCGGGCAAACTGTAATTATTAGAAACGTACAGCGATAATAATTTCATTCAAAATCATAAAGCAACCCTTATTTTTTGATAAGGGTTGTTTCTATTACAGTACTATTATGAAATTAAACCATTTTTCATTTCTGGTTATAACACTTTGTTTGTTGTTTTCATGCCAAAAGAATGAAGATCCTAAATCATCTATTAAACAAGATTTACTAATTGATTTAACCAAATTAGACAACGAAATCATTCTCTTTCAAAAGCTTGTAAATGACAATTCATCTCAAAAAGAGATTTTAGAGCAATTCAAAAAATCACGTCTTATTTACAAAAAAGTCGAATGGGCAGTTGAATATTTTATTCCAGAAACGGCAAGATTTATGAATGGTCCGGCTTTGGATGAAATGGAATTGGAAGAAAACAGATCTTTTGAACCACACGGTTTTCAGGTTATAGAAGAAATGATTTACCCTGAATACAATAAAAAAAGTAAAGAAGATTTAATTCGAGAACTGAATATTTTTCAATCGAACATTAAACAGCTGAAAAGTACTTTTGAAGTTATTGCCTTGAGTGATGATTATGTTTTAGATGCAATTCAGCAAAATGTTTTTCGAGTTATTGCTTTAGGAATTACGGGTTTTGATAGTCCGATTTTGCAATCATCAATTCTAGAAGCTGGAGAAAGTTTAAATTCGATTCCAAATCCTCTTGAAAAAATTAACAGCAATAATAAATCATTAGTAGATTTAAAAAAACTAGTATCTAAAGCACAAAAGTATTGCCAAGAAAACAACAATTTCAATGCCTTTAACCGAGCTGTTTTTATAAGCGAATATTTGAATCCGATTTCAAAAAAGTTAAAAGCTTTTCAAAAAGAAGAGCATATTAAAAACGTAAAGAAAAGCAGTCCGTTAAAGCCAACGATTGAAACTTTATTTGACAAAGATGCTTTTGATGTAAATGCGTTTGTACTTTCGGAAGAATATAATTTTACGAAGGACAAATCAATTCTGGGAGAAAAACTGTTTTATGACAAAAGCCTTTCTAAAAATAATGATCGAAGCTGTGCAAGCTGCCATCATCCTGAAAAAGCATTTACAGATGGGCTAAAAACAAATCTATCTTTAACAGGTTCAAATCTAGCCCGAAACACTCCTACTCTAACTTATGCTTCTTTACAGAATGCCCAGTTTTGGGACATGCGTCAGTTAGATTTAGAAAAACAGAGTGTTGATGTTATTCAGAATAAAGATGAAATGCATGGTTCTATGGATAACATTCATGCCAAAATTCTCTTAGATCAAGAGTATATAAAACTCTTCAAAAAAGCCTATCCCAAAACTTTAAAACCAGAAGCCTGGCAGATTCAAAATGCAATTGCGAGTTATGTTCGTTCTTTAAATGCCTTCGACTCCAGATTTGATAAATACATGAGGGGAAATAAAAACAGCCTTAATAATCAAGAAATTGAAGGAATGAATCTTTTTATGGGAAAAGCAAAATGTGCCACCTGTCATTTTATGCCTTTGTTTAATGGAACAGTTCCGCCAAGCTATTCTAAAACAGAACACGAAGTTATAGGAACTCCAAATGAAGCATCAGGCAAAACTTTGAGTCCAGATAAAGGCCGTTATCTATACAATAAAATGCCACAATTGGTTGGTGCTTTTAAAACTCCAACCGTTCGAAACGTAGCAGTTAGCGCTCCTTACATGCATAACGGAGTTTTTAAAACCCTAGAAGAAGTAGTTTCTTTTTACAATAAAGGCGGCGGTCAAGGTTTAGGTTATTAAGTAGAGAATCAAACTTTGCCGTTTGATAAATTGAATTTAACCGTAAAAGAAGAACAAGCTCTTGTTGCTTTTATGAAAACGCTTACAGATAAAAAATACCAATAAAACCAATAATAACTTCCAGATTAACAAAAACGCCGAAAATTATATTTTCGGCGTTCCTCTTTTTAATCGACAAACATTCTATATGGAAATACATTTGAAGATCTATTCTTAAGATTTCTCATGAAGCTATCACATAGATATTCCCATTCGGAATTTGATAAATGTTCCTTTTCTTTTGGGTTTATTTTTATGAAAATATCTACCGTTCGGCTAAAACCCGCTTTTACAGAAATTTCTTTTCGAGTTCCTTTTTCTATTTTAATATCGATAATAGAATTTTTAAAATGATTAAATCCAAACGCTTTGATATCTGCAAAAGTTACAATTCTGCCACGGGTTAGTAATGCATTTCTGTAAGCTAATATCCTGTCCTTATTATTCTGCTTGTTTACGCCTCCTACGGTATTAGTCATCAGGGTGACTTTATTGCTTACAAAAAATAAATCTTTGCAATCTAAAGCGGTTCCTGCTTTAATGTCATTTCCTTCTTCTGCACAGGTCGACCAGTAATTTATTTGAAATGTATTATCTGTATATTGATCAGATTTAGGTTTGATCATTAAATAAGGATCATTATTTTTTAGAAAGCTGCTTTCCTTAGCTTGTTGCTCCACCGAGGCCAGGAGCTGGCTGATCTGCACCAAAGAGCTATTCATAAAATCTTTTCCAAGACCAGAAAATGATGATGTTTCATCTTTCAATAAGTCAAGCACATTCTGGAGTAATTCCTGGGTCACCGCCGGGATACGTCGGGTATGAACAGGGAAGCATGCTAGTAAACAAGATTAGACAGAAACCTTATTCTATTGTTTTATTTGATGAAATTGAAAAAGCTCATCCTTCTGTTTTTGATGTTTTTCTTCAAATTATGGACGAAGGAAAACTACACGACCGACTAGGAAAAGAAGGTGATTTCTCTAATGCTATTATTCTTTTTACTTCGAATATTGGTGCAGACCATATTGTTGAAACTTTTAATAGTGGTAAAATTCCTTCCTCAACTTCTTTAATGGAAATTATGGCGAATTATTTCAGACCAGAATTTTTAGGACGTTTAACTGAAATTGCACCTTTTGCGCCTATCAGCAAAGAAAATGCGTTGAAAATATTTGAGATTCATTTGAAAAAAGAGTTTATGGATTTACTCAAAAACATTAATATTAAAGTCGATATTCCAATAGAAGCTAAACTTTATCTGGCTGAAAATGGGTATAATGCTAAATACGGAGCAAGACCGATTAAAAGTATCATTCGAACACATTTAAGAAGACCTTTAGCTAAGAAAATAATCTCAGGAGAAATAAAAGATGGAGATTCTGTTTCTGTAGTCATTGAAAACAATGAAGTAAAATGGATTAAAGAGGAATTTATCTCTCAAAATTAAACTGAATCTAACAAAAAAACGCTAAGATTATCTCTTAGCGTTTTCATTTTTATTCTAAAACAAGGCCTATTTGCCCGTCATCATCTAATTCTGTCTCTACAGAATCATCTTCTGATATTTCAGGTTTCTCTGGAACTTCTTCAACTGGTTCGTCGTAAGGAAGCGGATCTAACAAATTAACTTGTTTTAATTTGTCAGTTGTCAATTGATTTCCTAGAGCCTTGAAGCCTTTTACAGCTATAAAATCTTCAACATCAATATGTAAATCTTCTTTTTGAACTCCTTTTACTTTTGCAAAAACCAATTGAGCCACAGGACGATAATCTGTCGACACAATTTCTAACTGCGAATTCGGGTGATCTGTAATAAAGCTTTCTTCCTTACCTTCATTCTCCACAAGAAAACGTTTCAAGAAATAGCGCTCTTTTTCTCCATCATAATAAATTGCCGAAATTGGCTTTTTAGGCTTCCATTTTTCCAAAACAATCATATCTTCTTCAAAATGAGTTGATAATTCTGGAATAATTACTTTTAATTTTCCTGACTGGCTAATTATTAAGATTTTATCTGTTGGTTTAAATTCTCCTAATAATTCTCCTCTTCCATCAACATTTAGACGTTTAACGGTATCATCAAACCAAACTTTTCTTGGCAGTAAAGTCGAAATCCCTTTTTCTTTTAATTCGATTTTTTTGATTGGATACTTAGTAACTAAATTTCCTTTTGATCCACGGCCTTTAATAGCCAGCTTAGCAAAATCAATATCGAATTTCAATTTCTTAATGGTTCCTATTTGACGCAATAATATGGTTACAACCTCAGCTTCTCCATTTGGATTATGCGAAAAATAAACCACTTGCGAACCATTTGTTCCGTTTGTCAAATCGTATGCTTTGTCACGCGTTACCCCGGTCACATTAAAACGCTTGATATAAGAAGGTCCTGATTTTCCATCACGATACATCATGTTGTAAATCGTACGTTTATCGCTTTTATCAAAAACAGCCACGTGAATTATATCTTTTCCTATAAATGTTTTAGCATCAACTTTTGTAATCATCATTGTACCGTCGCGTAAAAAGACAATTACATCATCAATATCAGAACAATCGGCTACGTATTCGTCTTTCTTTAAGCTGGTTCCTACGAATCCTTCTTCACGGTTTACGTACAATTTGGTGTTACGTAAAACTACTTTGGTTGCTTCGACATTATCAAAAACACGAAGCTCTGTCTGACGTTCACGACCTTTTCCGTATTTCTCTTTTAATTTGGAAAAATAAGCAATAGCAAAATCTGTTAAATGCTCCAAATTATGCTCGACTTCTTTCATTTCTTCTTCTAATCTAGAAATCAATTCATCGGCTTTATCCGAGTCAAAACGAGTAATACGAATCATTGGGATTTGAGTTAAACGCTGTAAATCTTCATCAGCGATTTCTCTAACGAATGATTTTTTGAAAGGCTCAAAACGATCGTATAAATATTTGTAAAGCGATTCTCTATCTCCATACAACTTGAAATCAATATACATTTCTTCGCGAATGAATATTTTTTCTAAAGTAGAGAAATGCCATTTATTCTTTAATTCTTCTAATTGAATTTCTAATTCCTGACGAAGCAAATCTACTGTTCTGTGCGTTGAAATCTTCAACATTTCAGAAACACCAATAAACAACGGTTTATTATCTTCAATAACGCAACCTAAAGGCGCAACAGAAGTTTCGCAGGCTGTAAAAGCAAATAAAGCATCAATTGTTTTATCTGGCGAAACACCTGGGAAAAGATGAATTAAAATTTCAACATCGGCCGCTGTATTGTCTTCAATTTTCTTGATTTTGATTTTACCTTTATCATTGGCTTTCAAAATACTATCAATTAAACTTGATGTATTGGTCGAAAACGGAATTTGTGTAATCACCAATGTATTTTTGTCTAACTGCGAAATCTTAGCACGCACACGCACACGCCCGCCACGCATTCCGTCGTTATAATTGGAAACGTCGGCGACACCTGCAGTCATAAAATCAGGGTAAAGCGTAAATGCTTTTCCTTTTAAAATTTTAATAGAAGCATCAATCAACTCGTTGAAGTTGTGAGGCAGCACTTTTGTAGAAAGTCCAACCGCAATACCTTCTGCTCCTTGTGCCAAAAGCAATGGGAATTTTACTGGAAGATTGTTTGGTTCTGCACGACGACCATCATACGAAACTCCCCAATCTGTAATTTTTGGAGAATATAAAACCTCCAACGCAAATTTAGATAAACGTGCCTCAATGTAACGCGAAGCTGCCGCTCCGTCGCCTGTTAAAATATTACCCCAGTTTCCCTGGCAGTCAATTAGTAGATCTTTTTGACCAATCTGTACCATGGCGTCACCAATACTCGCATCTCCGTGTGGGTGATACTGCATGGTGTGCCCTACTACATTGGCAACTTTGTTATATCGACCATCATCCAGCTCTTTTAAAGAGTGCATAATACGACGCTGAACAGGTTTAAATCCGTCCTCGATAGCAGGAACTGCACGTTCCAGAATTACATACGAAGCATAATCCAAAAACCAGTCTTTGTACATTCCCGTTACTTTGGTAATAACGTCTTCGCCTTCTTCTTCTTGGTTTTCGTAAAAATGCTGTCCTTCAAAATGCTTAGCATCTACATCGATAATCTCATCGTCATCTCCATCCTGATTATCCATCAGGTTTTCATCTGAATTATTCTCGTCGTCGTTTGGAATTATGTTATCGTCTTCTTCGTCTTTCATATATTTTGTTCAGTATAACAACTAAAAAATTCTTCTATAATTCTTTTATTCTTTCTTCTAAACCTCCACCAGCTCATCAATCTCCACCTTCAAATTCTTGATAATAAAATCTTGTCTGTCTGGAGTATTTTTCCCCATATAGAAAGATAATAATTGCTCAATAGAAGTGTTTTTATCCATCATAACAGGATCAAGGCGAATGGTTTCTCCAATAAAGTTTTTGAACTCATCTGGCGAAATCTCTCCCAAACCTTTAAATCGCGTGATTTCTGGTTTTGGTTTTAGTTTTTCAATGGCTTCTTTTCTTTCTTCTTCAGAATAACAGTAAATGGTTTCTTTTTTGTTTCGAACCCTGAAAAGAGGCGTCTGCAAAATGTACAAATGCCCTTCTTTGATTAATTCTGGAAAAAACTGTAAAAAGAAAGTAATCAAAAGCAAACGAATGTGCATTCCGTCGACATCGGCATCGGTTGCGATTACGATGTTGTTGTAACGTAATTTTTCTAGTCCGTCTTCGATATCTAAGGCTGCTTGAAGCAAGTTGAATTCTTCATTCTCATACACAATTTTTTTCGTCATTCCGTATGAATTCAAAGGCTTACCACGCAAACTGAAAACGGCTTGCGTATTCACGTCGCGTGACTTTGTAATCGACCCGGAAGCCGAATCTCCCTCGGTAATAAAAAGAGTGCTTTCTAAGTTTCTTGGGTTTTTGGTATCTGGAAGATGCGCGCGGCAGTCTCTTAATTTTTTATTATGAAGATTGGCCTTTTTAGCACGATCTGTAGCCAGTTTTCTAATTCCTGATAATTCTTTACGTTCGCGTTCTGCCTGTAGAATTTTACGCAATAAGGCTTCGGCAGTCGGTGGGTTTTTATGTAAATAATTATCTAATTTAGTTTTAATGAAATCGTTAACGAAAGTACGAACAGAAACTGGAGGTGTTCCATCATCTGAACCCATATCTGTAGAACCTAATTTTGTTTTGGTCTGAGACTCAAAAACAGGTTCCATTACTTTAATACTAATCGCACTCACAATCGATTTTCTAACATCTGATGCCTCGAAATTCTTATTGTAAAATTCACGAATTGTTTTTACAACAGCTTCACGATAGGCCGCTAAGTGCGTTCCTCCCTGTGTTGTATTCTGTCCATTCACAAAAGAGTGATATTCTTCGCTGTACTGCGTTTTACTGTGTGTTAACGCAACTTCGATATCATGCTCCTTTAAGTGGATAATTGGGTATTCTAAATCTTCTTCGCTGATTGTTTCTTCTAATAAATCCCGAAGTCCGTTTTCTGAATAATATTTTTCTCCGTTAAAAATAATCGTCAAACCATTATTTAAGTAACAATAGTTTTTGACCATTTTGATCACATATTCTAAACGGAATTTATAGTTTTTGAAGATCGTTTCATCTGGCGTAAAAGTCACTTTGGTTCCTTTACGTTTTGTTGTATCAATTACATCTTCTTCTGAAACTAAATTTCCTGCAGAAAACTCCGCCGCTTTTTGTTTATCGTCACGAACAGATTCTACACGGAAATAATTGGAAAGCGCATTTACCGCTTTTGTTCCGACACCATTCAAACCAACTGATTTTTGGAAAGCTTTAGAATCGTATTTTCCACCTGTATTCATTTTCGAAACTACATCGACAACTTTTCCTAACGGAATTCCACGTCCGTAATCACGAACGGAAACCGTTTTATCCTTGATTGTCACTTCAATAGTTTTTCCAGAGCCCATTACGAACTCATCGATACAGTTATCTAAAACCTCTTTTAAAAGAATGTAAATACCATCGTCTGGAGAAGAACCGTCCCCCAACTTTCCGATGTACATCCCTGGACGCATACGAATATGTTCTTTCCAGTCGAGTGATCGAATATTATCTTCGGTATATTGATTTTGCTCTAGCATAAGGTGAATTGGATTTTTGGCTAATGTACCATTTATCGGTAAAAAATGAAAGCGTATTTTTTTTTTGTTATGAATAATAACAGTTTAAAAATCTATTTAAATTGATTTTAAAATAAAACGGACGCTAAAATTATCAAAAAACTGCATTTTCAGCAAAAAAATACTATTTGATTCCGAGTACTTGTTTTGCCAAAGTAATCATTTCGGGAGTTCCAGTATTTTTATTTTTTTCGTCAGAAAGCTTTACTACGCCCTGCCAATGTATATTATCGGGTTTTGTGTCGGTTAATTTGATAACCATATTCATGGCAGGAAGACCAACATCATTAGTGAAATTTGTTCCAATTCCAAATGACGTTTTGATTTTGTCCTGACAAAAATCGACAATCTTTTTTACTTTATCGTAATTCAATGAATCTGAAAAAACAATAGCTTTCGATTTGGGATCAATTCCCATTTTTACGTAATGTGAAATCACTTTTTGGGCAAACTCAATTGGATCGCCGCTGTCGTGTCTTACACCGTCAAAAAGCTTGGAATATTTTTTATCAAATTGATTGAAAAATATTTCTGTAGTGTAAGTATCTGTTAAGGCAATTCCGAGGTCGCCTCCATAAACTTGCGTCCAATGTTCTAAACTTATAGAATTGGCCATTTTAAAACCATATTGCGCGGCATGAAACATAAACCATTCATGGGCATGCGTGCCCAAAGGTCTTCTGTTATTGACCATTGCAAAATGCACATTACTGGTGCCAATAAAACTTTGTCCGCCGTATGTCTTCAAAGTATCATTTATTAAATCATGTACATCATACGAATGACGGCGTCTTGTGCCGAATTCTAAAACCGAAACTCCTAATTTATTGTAATTGTCAATTTTCTCTTTTGTCAAATCTTTTATCGCTTCATCATTCAATCGAATTAAATGATTTGACTTGTAAAAAAGTTCTGAAATTAAAGCCATTAAAGGTACTTCCCACAAAATGGTTCGGTACCAAAATCCTTCAACAGTAACTTTTATTTCTGAGCCTTCCTGACTAATCTGCACTTCAGACGGATCGAAACTATATCCTTGTAAAAAATCTAAATAAGTGGGATCAAGATAAGGGCAGTAATGCGCTAGATAACTTTTTTCTTCTTTCGTTAACCGAAGATCTGCCATTGCATCAACAGAATGTCGAAGCAAATCTGCAAAGCCAGCTGGAAAAATATGTTTTCCTCGATTTATAAATCCGTAACGAACTTTTGCCTTAGGAAAAAGCTTTATTACAGCATGCTGCATTGTAAATTTGTAGAAATCATTGTCTAAAATAGATTTCAGGAAAGTTGTTTCCATAGCTTTTTAATTCGAATCATTACTTGCTAAGATACGTCAATTAAATCTATTTTGGAAGTATTTTGAAAGACACAACACTACTCGTATTTACAAAAATAGTAATATAGTCTCCTACGTTATTATCAATAAGAATTTGAAATTCTAAACCGCCTCGTTTCTCTTTTGGATTTTGAACTTTAACTGCCTGATTCTTTTTATTGAGATAAAAAACCTGATTTGATTTTGAAACATTTTTGATTTCAAAATCGATTTTATCTCCTCTCCTAACCTCTAAAATTCAAGAATCTGGAGCTTTTATTTTATAATCTTGCTCGATTGTTTTATTATAAATTAAAGGCCAGTTTAAGAAATCTTCTTTGCTTAATCTATTTCCTAAAAAAGAACCCGAATCTGGAAAATGTTTAGCAAAGAAATAATCGGGATCTGTATCAAAATAAATAGGCGCAAAATCATTTACCATTCTGCCTTTACTGCTGTCATAATAACCCTGCCCCCAAGTTACATCAATTAAACGCCACTTTTTATCAATCAAAACCATATTCCAGGCATGATTAGAAGATGTTGTTTTTCGTCCGATATCACGAACTGAAGTTTTAGAATCTCCGCGGATTATTTCACATTTAATTCCCACTAAAGAAGCCAAATGCTGATATAAAGCCGTAAAGCCTTCACAAACTGCTTTTTTTGAAGTAAATGCTTTCTGAATCAAATCATCATTCATCTGTTTTATTTTTCGCTGCTTTTCAGCTTCTGAAGAATAGGTAAAACCGCGCACTCTTGGCGGATTCAAATAAGCATTATAATCGTATTTTATATTGAGAGCAATCCAAGTGTAAATAGCACGTGCGCGATCATAATCCGAATTAAAATCATTCTCAATTTTATCGGCTAACTTTTCTGTAGTATTAAAGCTTTTAGGATATTTTGCAACGATTTTATCTACTTCACTAAGCTTTTGAGCAAAAGTAAAATTTAGAAAAAAGATATGCAGAAAAAGAAATACAAAAGCAGGTTTGGGTATTCTCATTTAAAAACAATCTTTAATAATATCTCTTAACTCTTTATCTAATTCAGCATTAGAAATTTGATTTTTCTCTAAATCAAAATTGGCATTAAATGCTGGAAGCGAAAATGAAGCTTTAATTTCGGCACCATATCTTGGCAGAGCATTACGAGCTATTTCTAGAACAGATGCTCCACCTCTTGTTCCTGGCGACGTAGCCATAAGTAACATCGGCTTTTTCTGAAAGACTTCTTTATTAATTCTGGAACTCCAATCGAATATATTTTTAAATGCCGTTGAATAGTTGTTATTATTTTCTGCCAAAGAAACTACTAATATATCTGCACTGGCAATTTTTGCAAGAAATGCTTTTGCAAGTTCATGCTGACCAATTTCTTTCTCAATGTCAACACTGAATAAAGGCATAGCAAAATCATTAAGATCTAAAACTTCAACCTCAGCGTTTTCAAACAAACTTGATGCATAAGTCGCTAAACGCTTATTGATTGAATGCTGGCTGTTACTTCCTCCAAAGGCTATTATTTTCATATTCGTGGTATTTATTTTATTTTAATAACAAAGTTCTTGCCACAATTATAAAGATTAATATTTGCGGCTAAGCTTTATTTTCGATCTCGTAAATTTCTTTTTGAATCTCAACTGAATATTCGTTCGGATAAATTTTTCCACCGTACGATTTTGCGTATACTTTCGTAAATTCTGCTCCAAAATACAGAATAATTGCCGAATAATAAACCCAAACCAGAATTATTATCACAGATCCAGCTGCGCCATAAACAGAGGCTACAGTAGAACTTCCCAAATAGAAACCAATAGCAAATTTACCAATCATAAAGAGGACGGCTGTAACTCCCGAACCTATAAAAGCATCTTTCCATCTTATTTTTCCGTCTGGTAAAGTCCTGAAAATAATAGTAAAAAGCAGTGTTATACTAGCCAGCACAATTACAACATTGACCACATAAAACAAATAAACAGTGCTTTCTGGAAAATATATTTTTAAGCGTGAGCTCACTAAATCTAATGTTGTATTTACCAAAAGACTAACCAGCATTAAAAAACCTACTGATGCAATCATAGAAAAAGACATTAATCGATTTTGAATAAACTTTTTAACTCCTTTATCCGGCTTGGCACGTAATCCCCAAATAAAATTAATAGAACTTTGTATTTCGGCAAAAACCCCAGAAGCTCCAATTAACAGCATCACAATTCCAAAGACGGTTGCAAACATATTATCACCAGACAATTGTACATTTTTTATTGCTTCCTGAATTTGACTTGCTGCACTATTGCCAACCATTCCGTTTATTTGTCCGTATAATTGACCAGTCACAGCATCTTCTCCAAAGAAAAAACCACAAATAGTAATGATGATAATCAACAAAGGAGGCAATGCAAATATGGTATAATAAGATAAAGCAGCACTTAGCTTGATAGCATTGTCATCGTTGAATTCTAAAAAGGTGTTTTTCAATAGAAACCATGACTTGGAGAATATATTTTTGATTTTCATTTGCTGATTTTTTGAGATACTCTCAAATTTACGCATTAATCAAAATCTTAAATTCTCGTTTTTTAGTGGAATCTTATATTTTTTCCATGTTAGTTTAAGATTAAAAAGCAGAATATTTATTGATAATGACAAAAAATCCCTTTATCATAAACCGTCCATAAACTTGCTTTTTGATTGGCGGCTTTCAAAGCAGAATTTGCCCAAGTATTGCAGGTATAAAAAAGACTGTAACTTCCTTTTGCTTCATAAAAAGCATCTTTTTTTCCGTAGCTGTGACCTTCAATCCATTGCGGGTGAATAGGGTCGCTGAAACTTTCAGATATGTAAGAAACTAATTTTTGATAATTTTCTTTTGAGACTAAAATACGTTTGCAATCTTCTCCCTCTTTTAATTGTTTGAAAAATGTAGTGTGCATAGCTGATGAACTTACTCCAAAAGCTGCTTTTAAAGCTGTACTGGCTTTTAAATCTGACCATTCTGGAGTATCGAGATAAAAACCTTTGTCTCCCCAGCCGAAAGCGATAAAATTCATTACTGAATCTTTAGATTGAGTTTGACTGAATTGAATTTCGTTTCGCCAATCTTTAATTTCATTTTTTATCGGAACGACAATATCGGTATGAACACCGTTTGAAAGTATGTAAATGGGAATTGCATTTTGTTCCTCAACTTTTGCAACATCTGAATTGACTGTAATCTTAGAAATGAAATAAACAGAAACCACATAAAGAACAAGAAAAGTGAAGATTCCGAGAAGTGTCCAGCCCAGAAATTTGAAGGTTTTTTTTAGCATTTTTGATTAATTGATTTTAGATTAGTAATTGGTTATTTTTTCTGTAACCAATTTTTGAGCCAAAAATTTTGCTTCCTGAAGATAGTACACGGATTTTACGGATTCGCTTTCGCGAAAGCGCGGATTTTACACGGTTTTTTTTGTTTTATTTTGTAGAAAAATCAAAATACAGACGCATAGTGAAGGCTCACTCTTAAAAATAAAAAAACTGCTGAATTTCTCCAGCAGTTTTAAATCTATTTTCTTGTTTCTTTCTTCTACTATCTAAAAAAAAATTAAACGTTGAAACTGAAGTGCATTACATCACCATCTTTTACTACGTATTCTTTTCCTTCCACTTTGAATTTTCCAGCTTCTTTTGCTTTTGCTTCAGAACCGTATTGAACGTAATCATCATATGAAATAACTTCAGCACGGATGAAACCTTTTTCGAAATCGGTATGAATAACTCCAGCTGCTTGAGGCGCTGTAGCTCCAATGTTGATTGTCCAAGCACGAACTTCTTTTACACCTGCTGTAAAGTATGTTTGTTGTTTTAGCAATTTGTAAGCTGCACGAATTAAAACTGAAGCTCCAGGTTCTTGTAGTCCCATATCTTCTAGGAAAACCTGACGCTCTTCATAACTTTCTAATTCTGTAATATCAGCCTCTGCTCCTACTGAAAGCACAATAACTTCAGCATCTTCATCTTTTACTAACTCACGAACTTGATCTACATATTTGTTTCCGTTTACGGCAGAATTTTCATCAACATTACAAACATACAAAACTGGTTTTGCAGTAATTAACTGAAAAGATTCCATTAAAACTTCTTCGTCATTACTTTGAGGAGTAATTGTACGAGCCGATTTAGCCTGTAATAATGCTTCTCTGATTCTGTCTAAAAGTGCTTTTTCAGTCTGCGCTTCTTTATTTCCAGTTTTAGCAGCACGATTTACTTTTTCTAAACGTTTTTCAACAGTTTCTAAATCTTTTAGCTGTAACTCGATATCGATAGTTTCTTTGTCGCGAATTGGGTTTACATTTCCGTCAACGTGAACAATATTATCATTGTCAAAACAACGTAAAACGTGAATAATAGCATTACACTCTCTAATGTTTCCTAAGAACTGGTTTCCAAGACCTTCACCTTTACTTGCTCCTTTTACCAAACCTGCAATATCTACGATATCGACAGTTGCCATTTGAACGCGTTCTGGTTTAACCAATTCTTCCAATTTGTTGATTCTTGGATCTGGAACGTTTACAACACCAATATTAGGTTCGATTGTACAAAACGGAAAGTTGGCACTTTGCGCTTTTGCATTAGATAAACAATTAAATAATGTTGATTTTCCAACATTTGGTAATCCTACAATTCCTGCTTTCATCTGTTTGTTTCTATATTATTTATTCGGTCTTTATTTAATTAGACCTAAAACATTAAACGTTGTAATTTAATGCCTTATGATTTACGTTTTTCTTGGTTTCTGCCAAAATGATATTTTTTGGCTTTAAAATTTTGCAAATATAAGATTTAATAGCTCTTGCACGAAGTAAAAATGTTCAATAATATAATTTTAAGAGCATTCTTTAAAATTTTTAAACATTTTATTAATTTTTTGTTAAAAAACACTACTTTTATAAAACTAATCAACAAAAAACAAATCAAAAAACCAATAACCATGAGAAAGATTGCATTATTTTTATTTCTGCTGAATTCAGCATTTCTTTTTGCACAAAAAGAAGTCTCGGGTCTTGTAAAAGACAAAACTGGTAATCCACTGCCTGGTGTTAATATTATTGAAAAAGGAACTTCGAATGGAGTATCAACCGATTTTGAAGGTAGTTTTAGAATAAAAGTAAAAGATGGTGCAACATTAGTTTTTAGTTATGTCGGATTTGGAACTGTTGAAAAAACTGTTTCTGGAGATAAATTAGATATCGTTTTAACGGAAAGTGAAGGTCAAATTTTAAATGACGTTGTTGTCGTTGGTTCTAGAAATGCGAAAAGAACCGTTGTAAATTCGGCTGTTCCAATTGATGTAATCAATGTAAAGGACGTTACGACACAAAGTGGAAAAATTGAAATCAACCAATTATTACAATATGTAGCGCCGTCATTTAATGCCAATAAACAATCTGGTTCTGACGGCGCCGATCACGTTGATCCTGCTTCTTTAAGAGGTATGGGGCCTGATCAGACTTTGGTTTTAATTAACGGAAAAAGAAGACATCAATCTTCATTAATTAATTTGTTCGGAACACGCGGACGCGGTAATACGGGAACCGATTTGAACGCAATTCCTGCTGCGTCCATTAAAAGAATTGAGATCCTGCGAGACGGAGCATCTGCACAATATGGTTCTGATGCGATTGCCGGGGTTATCAATATTGTTACTAATGATAATGTAAACGAACTTACTGGTTCTATCACTTATGGCGTTTTTAATACTCACGCAAAAGGTGATTTCCTGCCGGGAACACCAAATACCGAAGGTTTTCGATTGGATAAGAATGGAAATGGAAATTCATACGGAAAGGATCAAGATTTTGATGGAGGTTCTGTAAGGGTTGCGGCAAACTACGGAACAGCAATTGGCAGTAAAGGTGGTTATGTAAATATTACTGGAGAATTTTTAAACAAAAACAAAACATTAAGACCTGCATATGATTTTAGAAAAGGTTTTGGTGATGCTGAAATGCAGGGTGTAAATTTATTTGCAAATCTTGCTATTCCGATTTCTGACAAAACTGAGTTTTATGCTTTTGGAGGAAGTAATTTTAGAGATACTGATGCTTACGCTTTTACCAGAAATGACGGCGAAAGAGTTGTAGAATCTGTTTACCCAGGCGGTTACACTCCGAGAATTACTTCTAAAATTAATGACAATTCGGTGGCTGCGGGAATTAGAACTGAAACTTCTGGCGGTTGGAAATTTGACTTAAGCAATACTTTTGGAAAAAATAAATTTCAATACGAAATAAAAGGAACGATCAATGCTTCTCTCGAAGAAAATTCGCCACATCAATTTGACGCTGGTGGACATAGTTTACTCCAAAACACAACCAATTTTGACATTTCAAAAAATTACGAGGATGTTTTAAGTGGCTTAAATATTGCTTTTGGAACAGAATTTAGAGTTGAAAAATTCGAGATTTTTGCTGGTGAAGAAGGTTCTTACACTACTTATGATACCAACGGACAACCAATAACAGATCCGACTACACAAAGTGCCCCAATTGACCCAATCTCTGGCGAACCAAGACCAGGAAGTTCACAAGGTTTTCCTGGATACAGTCCGGCAAATGAAGTGAATAAAGATCGTACTAACTTCTCTCTTTATGCAGATGCAGAATTGGATGTTACAGAAGCCTTAATGTTCAGCGGTGCCGTTCGTTTTGAAAATTATAGTGATTTTGGAAGTACTGTAAACGGAAAATTGGCTTCAAGACTTAAAATTACAGATCATATTAATGCCAGAGGATCTATTAGTACTGGATTCCGTGCACCATCTTTAGCGCAGATTTACTACAATTTACGTTTCACTAATTTTAATGCCAGCGGTGCAACTGAAGTTTTATTGGCTCCAAATGACAGCCCTGTTACTAGAGCTTTTGGAATTGATAAATTAAACGAAGAAAAAGCAGTAAACGCTTCATTAGGATTCACAGGTTCGTTTGGTGATTTTACTGCAACAATCGATGGATATTATATTCAAGTAAAAGATCGTATTGTTCTTACTGGATATTTTGACGCAAGTGCATTAAACCTTGGTGTTTCTGAAGCGCAATTTTTTGCAAACGGTGTAGATACCAGCACACACGGTTTGGATATTGTTTTTTCTTGGAAGAAAAAATTTGACTTCGGACAGTTTGGAGCTACGTTAGTTGGAAATATAAATGATATGAAAATTGACAAGGTTAAAAATGGCGCTTTAGACGAAGCAACTTTCTTTGGAAAACGTGAAAAAGCCTTTTTATTAGCTTCTGCTCCAGATAATAAATTCGGATTAAATCTTACATATGCTAAAAATAAATTTGATGCTGGATTGGCTTTTACACGTTTCAGTAAAGTCGTTTTAGTAGATTACGCAGACGAAGACGATGTATACAATCCGAGATTAATTACTGATTTAACGGTTGGATATCAATTTACTAAAAGCTTGAAATTAACTCTTGGAAGCAACAACTTATTTAATGTTTATCCAACAAAACAAGATGAACAAGGAAACACAGAAGCCGGTGGTTATTGGGATGCTGTACAAATGGGTTTCAGCGGCGCATATTACTATGCAAGACTTGGATTTAATTTTTAATGTATAATGGCTTCGAATTCAGCCTGACAATAGATTATCAATAATCATAAATAAAAAATCCTGAACAATTAAGTTCAGGATTTTTTTCTGTTTATATAATTACAATTTAAATTCTAAAGAGGCAATAATTGCTTTTTCTTCATCAGTAGCAGTAAAACCAGAAATATCCCAATAATTAGTTAAGATTTTATTTCGTTTATTAAAAAGGGATTTTTCTTTAAAGACATCACTTTCGCTATACGTGAAGTTTTGTTTATTAAAACCTGTCGTCACAAAACTATTTCTGACTTGAATATTTTTGGCTTTATCTTTTAAAATCACAGTATATCCAATTTCTTCATTAGAACTTAGCAGATAATAATCGGTTCCATCCCAGCGATAATTCACTTTTACAAACGATTTGGTAATATTCTTGTCTCCAACCTTTGTTTTATCTTCTATTTTATCAAGACTCGCCGGAGTTACAGATATAGTAAATTCTAAAATTATTTTTTTTACTGGATCATAAATAATCTCAAAATTATCGACTGCCTCTTTAGCTTTATCCAGCGGATTAACCGACATTACGTAATACTCTTTATTTTTAGCATGCCCTTTAATAGTAAAATCATATTCTTTCTTTGCTTTAGAATCTAACAAAGGTTCAAAATATTTAAAATTTGAATAATTCTCCATTATATTATTCAAATTATATCCCATTAAATCTGCGCTTACATCTGTTTCCAGTAATCCGTAAGAGCGGTTTTGTTCTACCAGTAAAGTGGTTGTGTTATTTTTATTGAATTGAAAATTAACCAATCCGTCATTATAATAGGAATATTGGTTGTCGAGCATAAAAAATTCTCGAACATAAACTTTTAATCGATGTGAAATACTTATTTTATCTTTTGAATTTGAAACTATTTTTTGAAGTGTTTTTTGAGGATTTTCTTTTGATACAACAACTTCATCTAAGTTTTCTTTCTTGTTTTTGAGGTAAACTATAAACTCATTTTCTTTTAAAGAAGCCCAGCGCATTGTCAAATTTTCATAATTCATTTCTGAAACCTGCACATTTGAACCGCCGTTTAAAACAAATGTAACTTTACCATCTTCGTTAGTCAGCAAAACTTGTTTGGTTTTTAAGATAAACACAGTTGCATTTTCGATTGGCTGTAAAGTTTCAATATCTTTTACAAGAATAGAATACTCTTCGCTTTGTGCAAAAACGCTTACATTGTTGAGTAATACGACAAATAAAAGTAGTAGTTTCTTCATAGGCGTTATTAAATTTTCAACTAAAGTATTAAATTTTTGTTAATAAATCAATACTCAAAAATAAATCATTAGTTATCAATACAATAAGATTCCGAAAATATTTCAATTTTAAGCAAAAAAAATCCTGAGCATAAACTCAGGATTATATTTTAAATAACTTAAAGTAATTATTCTCCGTGTAAAAACGCTTGTCTTTGTAACAAAGTTTCTTCGTCTTCTACGTGATTATCATCTGGCACACAACAGTCTACCGGACAAACCGCAGCACATTGAGGCTCATCGTGGAAACCTTTACATTCTGTACATTTTCCTGGCACGATATAGTAAACCTCGTCAGAAATTGGAGTTTGAGCATCGTCTGCATCAACTTCTGTTCCGTCAGGTAAAACTATCTTTCCAGTAAGACTTGTTCCATCTTTATATCTCCAGTCATCTGCTCCTTCATATATTGCTGTATTCGGGCACTCTGGTTCGCAGGCCCCGCAGTTTATGCATTCGTCAGTTATTATAATTGCCATCTTTTTCGTAGTTACATGTTAAAAGTTATAAGATTTGAGTTTAAAATATCAAAGATTTGAATCTACTTTGCCTTATAACGTAATATAGCTTATTTTTGTGCAAAATTACAATCAAAACAATTCATAAGCAAACATTATGACATTAGAAACAAAAAAAAGTGTTTTTGTTGAATTAGGAAAATTTTTAAGTCAGTTTTCTGAAGAGCAATCGGTGCAAAAATCTGACGTTTTATATAATGATATCTTTTTTGAAGATTTTAAAAGTCTGATCCATTTATCCCAATCCCATAACGGATGGTATACTCCTGAACAGGTTTATTTCGCATTACAGTCTTGGGCAGAAGCTTTAACAGAAGAAAACCTCGAAAAATGGCTTTCTCAATACGAAACTGACTTCGCTCAAAATGACAGCAGAGAAAAAACTGTTGCTTTAATATTAGCTGGAAATATTCCGTTAGTTGGTTTTCATGATTTTTTATCGGTTTTAATTACAGGCAATAAAGCTTTAATAAAAACATCATCAAACGATCAGCATTTACTGCCTTTTTTGGCCAAGTATTTAATTGCTGTAGATGAAAGTTTGAAAGATAAGATCACTTTCGTGGAAGGAAAACTAGAAAATTTCGATGCTGTAATTGCTACAGGAAGCAACAATACTTCTCGCTATTTCGAATACTATTTTAAAGATAAGCCATCGATTATTCGCAAAAACCGAAATTCAGCGGCTATTTTAACGGGTAAAGAAACCCATGAAGAATTAGAGCAATTAGGCGAAGATATTTTTAGATATTTTGGTTTAGGATGCCGAAATGTTTCTAAACTTTTTGTCCCAAAAGGATATTCCTTTGATGCCTTTTTTCAGGCCATTTTCAAATATCAGGATGTCATTCATTATGAAAAATATGCTAATAATTACGATTACAATAAAGCTGTATTTTTAATGAGTAATTTTAAATTGTTAGACAATGGTTTTCTCACCTTGAAAGAAGATTCGAGCTACGCCTCTCCTATTTCGAGTGTTTTTTATGAATATTATGAAAACCTTGAAGAACTTCAAAAACGCCTTGAAACCGATTCAGAGCAAATTCAATGCATTGTTGGTACCAATTTAACAAGTGACACTATTGCATTCGGAGAAACGCAAAAACCTCAATTGTGGGATTACGCAGATAATGTCGATACTATAACGTTTTTGTTAACAACAAAGTAATAAAATGTTTAATTATTTCGAATATTTTAACGCTTTTTCGGCTCTTATTACCGAAATTTGCGTCTTTAAAATTTTCGACTATTAACAACAACCATGAAAAAACACAACTACAGCGCAGGACCAAGTATTTTACCTCAGGAAGTTTTTGAGAAAGCATCAAAAGCAATTTTAAATTTTAATGATTCAGGATTATCTATTCTTGAAATTTCGCACAGAAGCAAAGATTTTGTTGCTGTTATGGAAGAAGCGCGATCCCTTGCTTTATAATTATTAGGACTTCAAGGAAAAGGTTATCAAGCTTTATTTTTACAAGGTGGTGCAAGTACAGCATTCTTAATGGCTCCATATAACTTAATGAAAGAAAATGGAAAAGCAGCTTATTTAGACTCAGGAACATGGGCAACTGCTGCTATTAAAGAAGCTAAACTTTTTGGAGAAACTGTTATCGTTGGTTCTTCAAAAGACGACAATTATACTCATATTCCAAAAGGTTACGAAATCCCAGCTGATGCTGATTATTTCCACTGCACAAGTAATAATACGATTTTTGGAACTCAAATGAAAGATTTCCCAGCAACAAATATTCCTGTTGTATGCGATATGAGTTCTGATATTTTTTCACGCGAATTAGATTTTTCTAAATTTGATTTGATTTACGCTGGAGCTCAAAAAAATATGGGACCTGCTGGAACTACTCTTGTTGTGGTTAAAGAAGAAATCTTAGGCAAAAACGGAAGAACAATTCCTAGTATGTTAGATTATGCTAAACATATTAAAGCAGAAAGTATGTACAATACTCCTCCTGTTTTCTCTGTTTACGTTTCTCTTTTAACTTTACAATGGATCAAAGAAAAAGGCGGAATCGCTGCTGTTGAAAAATTAAACAACGCAAAAGCAGCTTTACTTTACGCTGAAATCGACAGAAACCCATTATTCAAAGGCGCAGCAGCAGTTGAAGATCGTTCGAATATGAATGTAACTTTCTTATTGAACAATCCTGAACACACTGAAACTTTTGACGCTTTATGGAAAGCTGCAAGCATTTCTGGATTGCCAGGACACCGTTCTGTTGGTGGTTACAGAGCTTCTATCTACAACGCAATGCCAATCGAAAGCGTTCAGGTTTTGGTTGATGTAATGAAAGCGTTGGAAACTAAAGTTTAATCTTTTTTTCGGTTAATCGTTAATTCGTTTAACTGTTTAATCGTCAAAAATGTTTCCTTTAGAAAAATATCAAAAAAGAAAAATCAAATAGCTGGTTTATCGATTAAACAAATAAACGATTTACCAAATAAACAATAAACACACAATGAAAGTATTAGCAAATGATGGAATTTCTAAAAGTGGAATTCTAGCCTTAGAAAAAGGCGGATTTGAAGTTATAACTACAAAAGTAGCTCAAGAACAAGTAGCTAACTATATAAATGAAAACAATATTGACGTAATTTTAGTTCGTAGTGCAACTAAAGTTCGTAAAGACATTATTGACGCTTGTCCTGGTATTAAAATTATCGGACGTGGTGGTGTTGGTATGGATAACATTGATGTTGACTACGCTAAAAGCAAAGGAATCCATGTAATCAATACTCCAGCTTCATCTTCAGAATCTGTTGCTGAATTGGTGTTCGGACACTTATTTAATGGTGTACGTTTTTTACATGATTCTAATAGAAATATGCCTCTTGAAGGAGATACTAATTTTGACGGTTTGAAAAAAGCTTACGCTAACGGAACTGAATTAAGAGGTAAAACTTTGGGTATTGTTGGTATTGGCCGTATTGGCCAGGCTACTGCAAAAATGGCTCTTGGTTTAGGAATGAAAGTTATCGCTGCAGATAGTTTTATTCCAGAAGTAGATATTAAAGTTGAATTTTTCGACGGACAATCTATCACAACTAAAGTAGTTTCTCAATCTTTAGAGTCTTTATTTAAAGAAGCTGATTTCATCACATTACACGTTCCGGCTCAAAATGGTTACATCATTGGAGAGAAAGAATTTGAAATCATGAAAGATGGTGTTGGAATTGTTAATTGTGCTCGTGGAGGTGTTATTGACGAAGTTGCTTTAGTAAAAGCATTAGATTCTGGAAAAGTTGCTTTTGCCGGATTAGATGTTTTTGAAAGCGAACCAAAACCAGAAATGGCAATTTTAATGCACTCTAAAATCTCTTTGACGCCGCACATTGGAGCTGCAACTGGAGAGGCACAAGATAGAATTGGTACAGAACTAGCTTCACAAATTATTACTTTGTTAAGCTAATCAACTATAATTAAATCACTTACAAGGGATTTATTAACATCGTTTAATAAATCCCTTTCTTTTTTTGTTTAAATTTGAGTTCTAATCTAAATCCTAAAAATCATGTTTGAACAATTAACCCAATTAGTACAACAATATGGAGGCGATGCAGTTGTCAACAATAACGCTGTTCCAAATGAACACAACGAAGCCGTAATCAATGAAACCAGTAGTTCTATTTTTGAAAGTCTAAAAAAGATTGTTTCTGAAGGCGGCACCGAACAAATTGCAGGATTGTTTAGCGGTAAAGAAGCTATTGATAGTTCAAATCCTGTAGTACAACAAATTCAACAACAATTAAGCGGCAGTCTTGGTCAGAAATTTGGACTAAGCAGTGCAGACTCAAACGGAGTTGCGTCTAATTTAATTCCGCAGATTTTAGGTTCTTTAGTTAATAAAGCAAAAGATCCAAACGATAATAGTTTTCAAATTTCTGACATCATCAACTCTATTTCAGGAAACAGCGGACAAGCTTCAGGAATAATGGATACCATTTCTAAATACGGAATGCAATTCGGTCTAGACCAAAACAACGACGGAAAAGTAGATGTTACTGATGTTCTTGTAGTAACCAAAAGCAAAGGCGGTATAGCTGGATTTATTGGAAAATTGTTTGGAAGTAAATAGTCGTAAATAGTCTAGGTACAAAGGTTTAAAGTGACAAAGGAACAAAGGCCTTAAGAAAACTCTAAAAACTGATTGCAAATTGTAATCAGTTTTTATTTTTATAAGTAAGAAGTTAAACCTTTGTTACTTTAAACCTTTGTTCCTCTGAACCTTAAAAAAAATTCGTAAATTTAAATCATGAAAAAATGCGTTTCCATATTGATTGTAGTATTAACAGTAATTGCTTGTTCAACAGCTTCGCAGAATAATATTGCGAGCAATAATAATGCAGTAAACAAAAAGGGAAATGATACTGTTAGAATTGCAAACGATTCTTTAGAATACGAAGTAATAATTATAGATAATGGTTTCAATACCTGGTTAAATTCACGTGCGCTTCCCAGACATTATTATACATTAAATTATCTCGAAAATAAAAATTATCAATATGTTGTGGAATGGAACATTCGAGCTTCACAACCCAATCGTTACAATCCGAATTTATACGAAATGACTATAGATTACCAACCGCAGATTCGTTATGGATACGAAGTGAATTATTTAATTTATAACTATATGATTTATTTTCAAAATACTTACAAACAAAAGCTCGCTGGGTATGTTCCGCAAAGATAATGTTAGTATATTTGTAATGGTTATAAATAAATAATGGACAGACTTAAAAAACGCTGGGGAATCACATCCAACCTACAAGCCATAATCATATTTATTGTTTTTGCTATCACTGGATCAGCATCTGCATGGATTTCTAGACCTTTCTGCGACTGGATCGGAATTTATAAAGAAGATTTCGGGGCTGTTTGGTTTACTTTAATCCGTTTATTAATCATTTTTCCTATTTACCAAGTTTTATTAGTTGCCATAGGAACCCTATTTGGTCAATTCCGTTTCTTCTGGAATTTCGAAAAGAAAATGCTCAAAAGAATGGGGCTTGGATTTCTTTTTAAAGATTAATTTAATTATTTCTTTTAAACAAACCGTTCTGGTTAAGACCTATTCTTAATCACAATATTTTATTTATTTTAATTTCTTCAAATCAAGGAAATCTTTTTCTCTCAAACCAATTCATTTTTACTAAATGCCCTTATTTACCTAATATAAACAATGTAAAAAATTGATATAAAAAAAGTATAATCCGTTCTTTTTATATTAATTTACTACGAAAACAGCATACAGAACAGGATGGTGCAGGATAGTTTGTTTTAAAGTAATAATAATCTTTACAGTAGTGAAAACCGTTTTTTAAACCTGATAATCAGTTGTTTAAAATTATTTTCTAACTAAGATTATTTTACTTACTAACCAAACCACCATTGACATGCTGAAAAATTACTTAAAACTCTCCGTGATATCGGCCATAACCTGCCTCATTGCGCCGATGACTTTGATTTTTGCCCAAAATCCAATAGTAAAGATTGACTTTGATCAATCTGGAAGACCAAAAGCCGAAGTAAACGATCCAGATTACACAACCTGGGTAATAGCCTCTGGAAATACCAGCACATATACCGAAAATGGAGTTACATTTACTGTAACCAGAGTTGGAGACAAAGGAGATGCTCTAGGAACAAACTGGTACAAAGCAGGAATACAAGCTCCATACTATGCCAGATTAGTGAGCGATGGTCTAACTGTAAAAGGAACAACTGCAAATCTAGGAGGACAGATAGAACTTAAAATAAGCGGATTAACAACTGGCGAACATTCCTTTTTAGCGTTTTTTAATGCTGTAGACAGTCCGTCTGGAAATAACTTTAGCCCAATTGATATTTCTATTAATGGAAATTTGGTTGTCGATAATTTAATTCCGTCTGTAAGAGCTCTTAAAACTGCCGATGCCAAATCTACTTATTTAAAATTTCAAGCTGTAACAGGCACAGATGTTGTGATTTTAATTGCTGCAGAAACCTCAGGTACAGAAAATATTAAAAATATTATGCTTAACGGTTTTGAACTTAATACGCCTAATATTTTTTATCAGGCCACAAATCCAAATCCGAAACAAAATGACGAACATGTTGAATTAACTTCTGGCGGTAAATTACTGCAATGGACTGCGGCGGCAAATGCGGTTTCGCACAACATTTATTTCGGTACAGATCAAGCGTCTGTAGATAATGCTACCACATCTTCACCAGAATACAAAGGAAATCAAGCTTTAGCTAACACTTCTTATCAAGTAAACGGACTATATACAGGAGCTACTTATTATTGGCGTATTGATGAAGTTCTTGCAAATGGAGTTGAAAAAGGAAATATCTGGCGTTTTCGTCCAGCACAGCTTGCATTTCCAGAAGCTGAGGGATATGGTCGTTTTGCAAGAGGCGGACGAGGCGGAAAAATAGTTGCCGTAACCAATCTAAACGACAGCGGGCCTGGAAGTTTCCGTGAAGCTGTTACAAATGATATTGGACCAAGAACCATCATTTTTAATACCTCGGGAATTATCCAATTACAATCTCGTCTTGTTTTAAGTCAGCCTTACGTTACAGTTGCAGGACAAACCGCGCCTGGCAAAGGTATTTGCATTCGCTCTGCTCCTTTTGGAGTTACTGGAAATGATGCCGTAGTCCAAAATCTAAGAGTTCGACTTGGCGCTGGACCAACTTTTGACGGAATGGGATTAACTGGCGCCGACAATAGTATTATTGATCATTGTTCCATCAGCTGGACAATTGATGAATCTTTCAGCTCTAGATCAGGAAAAAATATAACTCTGCAAAAAACACTTATTTCTGAAGCTCTAAACGCTGCCAATCATCAAAATTATCCAACAGGAACAGAACATGGTTATGCAGCTACAATTGGTGGAGATATTGGTAGTTTTCACCATAATTTACTAGCACACTGCTACGGTCGTAACTGGAGTCTTGGCGGCGGATTAGACGGAAGCGGTGCCTATACCGGCAGAATGGACATCACAAATAATGTAGTCTACAACTGGGGAAGCAGAACAACCGACGGTGGAACCAAAGAAGTAAATTTTGTAAACAATTATTACAAACCAGGCGCAGGCTCAAAAATATTTGTAGCATTTAATCAGCAGAATGAGGGCGTTGGAACTGGAATGCAGCAATGTTATTTTAACGGAAATGTGATGCCGGGCTACTTCGACGAAAGCAATCAAACTGCAGGAAGAAAAGCTTCAGGAAATACTGTTACATATGAAAATTTTGTCAATACTCCCTTTTTTCCTTCTTATGTAACTACGCAATCTGCCAAAAATGCTTATAAAATTGTACTGTCGGATGTGGGATGTACACAGCCTGAATTTGACGAACATGACCAGAGAATTATCACAGAAACTTTAAACGGAACCTATTCTGCTGTTGGAAGCGTAACTGGAAAACCTGGATTTCCAGATAACGAAGCTGATGTTGGAGGATTTGAAATTTACCCAATTATAAATAGAGATGCCAATTGGGATACTGATCAAGACGGACTTCCAAATTGGTGGGAAACTATTATTGGAACTAATGCAAACTCTGCAATTGGTGATTTTTCAGATGCAAATGCTGATAACGATTTAGATGGATACACAAATCTTGACAAATACCTGCAATGGATGTCTTTACCACATTATCAATCTCCAGAAGGAACAAAAATTGACATCAATATTCAAAAATTATCAAGAGGATTTACAAGTGCTGTTTCGTATGCTATTTCAAATGTTGTGAACGGAAATGCTGTACTTAATACTGATACAGTTGCATTTTCACCAGCAGCCAACGGATTATGCTCTTTTGAATTTACAGTTACCGATTCTGAAGGCGGAACTATGAAACGAAAGGTAAATATTATAAGCGGACAAAGCTTAACTTTAGGTACTGAAGAAATTATTAACGAAGCAAAAAGCAACTCTTTTAAGGTATGGCCTGTGCCAAGCAGTGGCTCTTTTTCGATCTTCATTGACAATCAAGAAACAGAAACTGCCGATCTTAAAATCTATGATATTGCTGGAAAAGAGTTAGTACAACAAAAAATTAGAACCAATACAGCCGAAACAATTCATTTATATTCGAAAGGAGTGTTTCTAATTAAAGTTGTTAATCCTCAAACAAAGAAAACACAATACATCAAAAAAATAATTGTTCAATAAAAGACATGATTAAAGACGGTTTTACAAGCCGTCTTTATTTTTTTGAAAGAAATAAGTATAAATCCACGTTAATGTAAAAGAAGGAATTATATCCGTAATAGGTATAATTTCTTCTACAAAAGTCAAAATACTTGCCACCCTTCCTACGCGTCCTTTATACATTCTAGTCATAATAAAAGCAGCAATTGGCGCCCAAATCACATCCGAAAATTCGCCTACTAGCGGTATCGAAAATGAAACCATACCAATAGCATCCAAAATTAAACCGATTATTAATTTGGACGTTCTGTTATCTTCAACAACATTTAAATCTTGCATTTTGATCTGTATTTGAAGTTTATTCGAAATTAAAAATAAACCATTAAACTCTGTTATTTCTTTTTCGTATTTAATTTCCACAATTCCCATATCAATAAACGTACCTTTTATTTTAGATTTAAATCCGATCTTTAATGGTATTAAATTGGAATTTGGAATTTAAGACATTGAAATTTGATTCTATACATAATCTTCGTTTCTTTGTAAAAAGAGTTTTCTAAATGATACACGCAAAAAACATACATAAATTCTACGACAAACTTGAAGTTTTAAAAGGAGTCGATTTACATATTAAAAAAGGCGAAATTGTTTCGATTGTCGGTGCATCTGGCGCGGGGAAAACGACTTTACTGCAGATTTTAGGAACTTTAGACAAACCAGATCATAGTCCAGATTCATCATTAACGATTAATGGTAAAAATGTACTGGAATTACAAGATCTCAAAAACGATAATTCAAAACAAGAAAAGACATTTAAAATCATTACTTGGGCTGGCTCTCTTTACATTGTTGTTTTGGCCGTTTATTTGATGTTTTTCAGAACCAAAGTTTTCGATGATACACTTAGATTAGTAGTAGTTGGAGTCCTTTTTCTGCCAATATTTTCAATGCTTATTTATTATAACAGATATTTTAAAAAGAAAAGCAGACAAGACAAAACATTATCCGATTTTAGAAATTTAAACCTTGGTTTTATTTTTCAGTTTCATCAGCTTTTACCAGAGTTTACAGCTCTAGAAAACGTTTGTATTCCAGCTTATATTGCTGGAAAAAAAACTTCAGAAACCGAAGCCGAAGCTAAAAAACTGCTTACTTATTTAGGACTTTCACACAGAATTAATCATAAGCCAAGCGAACTTTCTGGCGGAGAACAACAGCGTGTGGCCGTTGCAAGAGCGTTGATCAATAAACCAGATGTTATTTTTGCCGATGAACCTTCTGGAAATCTAGACACGCATTCTGCAGAAAACCTGCATCAATTATTTTTTCAGCTTCGAGACGAATTTGGGCAGACTTTTGTCATCGTAACCCATAACGAAGAATTGGCTAATATGGCTGATAGAAAATTGATAATGGTCGATGGCTTAATTAGTAATTAGGAGCTATTTCCTGCTATCCGTTTCAATCTTTTATGCCGCTAAAGAAGCGTCATAAAAGGATTTTCACTTCTATCAGGGCTAGGGCACTCGAATAACAAGAACATTTCATTTAAAAATGAATAAAAAAGAACTCAAAGAATTTCTAGACGAAAAAGTCATTCAATATAATAATCAGGATTTTATTGAAAGTGATCCTGTACAGATTCCGCATCTTTTCAGCCAAAAAGAAGACATTGAAATTGCTGGTTTTTTAAGCGCATCAATTGCTTGGGGAAATCGTAAAATGATTATTAAGAATTCGCATAAAATGATGGAATTAATGGGCAATACACCTTATGATTTCGTCATGTCACATTCTGATGAAGATTTGGCCGGACTTGAAACTTTCGTCCATCGAACTTTTAACGGAAATGATTTTTCTGGTTTTATAAAAGGTTTAAAGCACATTTATACAAACCACAACGGACTTGAAGCTGTTTTTGCTAAAAACCAACAAGAAAATAGTCTGCAGAAAAGTATTCACGAATTCAAAAAAATATTCTTTGAGATCGATCATTTAGCGAGAACGCAGAAACACATTTCAGATCCGTTAAACAATTCGGCTGCCAAAAGAATTAACATGTATCTACGCTGGATGGTACGTCAAGATACAAAAGGCGTTGATTTAGGAATCTGGAAAAGTATTTCTCCTGCTGCCCTATCTTGTCCGCTTGATGTACATTCTGGGAACGTTGCGCGCAAACTTGAAATTCTTTCGCGAAAGCAAAACGACGCAAAAGCTTTACTAGAATTAGATACAAAATTAAGAGAAATGGATGCGCAAGATCCTGTAAAATATGACTTTGCTTTGTTTGGATTGGGAGTTTTTGAAGGGTTTTAAAATTTTAAATCTGTATGTCAGGCTGACATTCAAGATGGTAATAAGACATCAAAAATTACAAATTCAACAAAAAACCGTGAATTTAACGTACATTTGCACAAAATTTAAAGCAAATGAGCACTTTCGAAAAATTTAATCTTCCAAAATCAGTACAAAAAGCTATAGACGATTTAGGGTTTGTTACACCAACTCCTATTCAGGAAAAATCTTTTTCAGTGATTACTTCTGGGCGAGATATGATGGGAATTGCGCAAACCGGAACAGGTAAAACACTTGCTTATTTACTGCCGCTTCTAAAGTTATACAAATTTACCAACACCAATACACCTAAAATTGTAGTTCTTGTTCCAACCAGAGAATTAGTCGTTCAGGTTGTAGAAGAGGTTGAAAAACTGACTAAATACATGTCGGTTAAAACTTTAGGAATCTACGGAGGCGTAAACATTAACACACAAAAGAAAGCCGTTTACGAAGGTGTCGATATTTTAGTGGGAACTCCAGGTCGTACAATGGACTTAGCGCTGGATGCTGTAGTTCGTTTTGACGAAACACAAAAACTGGTTATTGATGAATTTGACGAAATGTTAAATTTAGGTTTCCGCGCGCAATTGACAGCTCTTTTGGCAATGATGAAACCAAAACGTCAAAACATTTTATTCTCGGCAACAATGACAGACGAAGTTGATGCGATTTTAAATGATTATTTTGATTTTCCTGAAGAAGTTACTTTAGCTGCTTCTGGAACTCCGTTAGAAAAAATCACACAGATTACATATAATGTTCCAAACTTTAATACTAAAGTAAATCTTTTAAAGCATTTGCTAGAGACGGACGAAAGCATGGAACGTATTTTGATTTTCGTTAATAATAAAAAGATTTCAGACATGCTTCATACTCGTATTGAAGAAATGTTTGAAGGTCAGTTTGGGGTAATTCACTCTAATAAATCGCAGAATTATCGTTTAAGTACGATGGCAGAATTTCAAGAAGGAAATCTGCGCGGATTAATTACTACCGATATTATGGCGAGAGGTTTGGACATTTCTAATATCTCTCACGTTATAAACTTCGAACTTCCAGAATTACCTGAACTTTACATGCATAGAATTGGGCGTACTGGTCGTGCTGATGCAACAGGAACAGCGATCAGTTTTGTTACACCACGTGAAGAAGAATTTAAAATCGAAGCCGAAGTTTTAATGAATCAGGAACTTAAAATCGCTGATTTCCCAGAAGAAGTTGAGATTTCATCTAAATTAATCGAACCTGAAAAAGACAGACAGCCCATTAAGTTTTTAATGAAAAAACCAAAATTGGACGGCGACGGTGCTTTTCACGAAAAATCGAAAAAGAACAAAAAAGTCAATCTTGGAGGCCCTTCAAAAACAAAAAAGAAAACACACGGTTCTGTTAACAGAAATATGCTGAAGACTAGAGATAAGAAGAGAAAAGATGGTAATAAATAGTTTTTTTTAAAGATGCTAAGGCTCTAAGTTGCTGAGGTTCTAAGTTTAAACTACAAAAAAAGCTCAAATTTTAAGTATTGATTACACTTAAAATTTGAGCTTTTTTATCTTAGTCCCTCAGCAACTTAGCCCCTCAGAACCTTAAAAATTATATTTTAGTAAAAACCAATCCAACCGGCGAGCACAACTCAATTCTTTTTCCAGTGTCTGTGATTTTTCCAGTTTTTTTGTCTCTTTTAAAAATAATGATATCATTTGTATATTGATGTCCAACTAAAAGGTAATTTCCTGTTGGGTCAATAGCGAAATCTCTTGGACCTTTTCCTAAAGTGCTTTGCTGCTCTACCAATTCAATTGCTCCTGTTTTAAGGATTTTATAAACCGAAATAGAGTTTGCGTCTACACGATCAGAAACATATAAAAAGTTTCCGTCTGGAGAAATTTTAATTGCCGCTGCGCCTGTTCCGCCAGTAAAACCTTTTGGAAGAATGCTTGTTTCAGCAATTAGTTTTAGATTTCCAGTTTTATCATAACTAAAAGTCGTTAAAGTTCCATCCAATTCTTGAACCAAATACACAAATTTCCCATCTTTACTAAAAGTCAAATGTCTTGGGCCACTTCCCGCTTTTACATCCACACTTCCTTTAAGCGTCAGCATTTCGTTTGTAGAATTCGGATTGTACTTATAAATAAATACTTTATCTAAACCTAAATCATTAGACAAAACGAATTTTTTATCTGGTGAAAAAACAACCATATGCACGTGCGCTTTTTCCTGACGTGCTGCATTTGGTCCTTTTCCTTCATGCTGAATTATTTGCTGCACTTCAGTAAGACTTCCATTTGGCTTTTTCTTAAAAACGACAATGTTTCCGCCAGAATAATTTGCAACTATTACATTTTTATCATCGTTAATTAAATGACAAGGATCTGCACCTAAAGAAGCATTTGTATTTAATAACTTTATTTTTCCTGAAGCTGAATTATAACCAAAAGAACTAACGGCACTTTGAGTTCCGTTTTCGTTTACAGCGTAGATAAATTTATTATCAGCCGAAACCGATAAATAACTTGGACTGATAACATTTTCTGACGAATTCTTTAATTTTAAACCGCCGGAAGAAGGATCAAATTCATAAACATAAATTCCGTTGCTTTGGCAGGTATTTGTGTAAGTTCCAACCAATAAGTTGAATTTATTTTGAGCTTTTACCGTGGTCAGGGATAAAGCTGAAAATAAAAATAAATATATTTTTTTCATAGTTTGTTTTTTTGAATCAGCTAAAATAAGCAATAAAATCGTTTTGAAATAGTTTCTTTGTTACAAAAGAAATGGCAAAAGTTACATTTTTCGAACTCCATAAAGTTTATCTAGCAATAGTTAATCTCTTACATAAACTTATAGGGTTTAAATAATTTTTAATTCGTATTTTTGACCAGCATCTTCGCGAAAAACAAAACGTAGTGAAGTAAATCGAAGCCAGAATGCATTTTAAACATCCCGAAATTCTATACTTTCTGTTTTTATTGATCGTTCCAATTTTGGTTCACTTATTTCAATTAAGACGTTTTAAAACCTCTTTTTTTACCAATGTTCGATTCTTAAAAGAACTTGCAATTCAGACACGTAAAAGTTCTAAAATTAAAAAGCGACTTTTATTGGCTATGCGCTTATTACTACTGACTTTTATAATTTTAGCTTTTGCCCAGCCGTTTTTTCAGGCAGTCGACAGCAAAAATGCTTCAAACGAAATGTATATTGTTTTAGACAATTCGTTTAGTATGCAGGCAAAAGGCAAAAAAGGCGAATTGTTAAAAAGAGCTGTTCAGGAATTGCTTGAAAATACTCCAGAAAACACTCCATTTTCTTTACTAACCAACACCGAAAATTTCTGGAATACCGATATTAAATCTTCTAAAAGTGCTTTACAAAACCTAAAATACAGTGCAGCGCCGTTTGACCTTTCGGCAATAACTGCAAAAATTAAAGCACACAAATCTGCACATAAAAAAGACATTGTAATCATTACAGATGCTGTAGGTTTAAAAGAAAAAGATATTGCAACTGTAAATTTTGAAGAAAAACCATATTTCATAGTTCCAGAAGCAGAACAAAAAAACAACGTTTCTATCGACAGCGTATACATTAATCAAACTTTGGAGAATTTCTATGAAATCGGAATTAATTTATCAGCTTACGGAGAAGATTTTAAACCGGTTTCGACTGCTTTGTACAACCAAAATAAATTGATTGCCAAAACGATTGTCAATTTTGACACTAAGAAAAAGAAAATCAATTTTACGATTCCAAAAGAAGCTTTTCACGGATATGTAACGATCGAAGATAACGGCTTAACGTATGATAACAAATTGTTTTTCAGCATTTCTAAAAACAAAAAAACAAATGTTATCAGTATCGGCGAAGCTGAAAAAAGTAATTTCTTATCTAGAATTTACACTCCAGGCGAATTCAATTACCACAATTATTCGATTAGTTCTTTAGACTACAACAGTTTAGAAAAACAAAATACGATTATTTTAAACGAATTGAATGAAATTCCGCAGGCTTTGCAGACTACTTTGAAATCTTTTGTTTCTAAAAGCGGTAATTTGGTTGTAATTCCTTCTGAGAAGAGTTCAATTGCTAATTTAAATACTTTGCTGAGTAATTTTGGAAAAGTTCAATTCGGTAATTTAGAAAACAACAGTAAATTAATCACTAAAATTAATTTTGATCATCCGTTATTTTCAGGAGTTTTTGAGAATAAAATAACGAATTTTCAATATCCAAAAGTAAATAGTGCTTTTGCCGTTTCAAGTTCATATCCTGCCGTCCTTTCCTTTGAAGATCAGACACCTTTTGTAACTTCTGTTCAAAATCAGGTTTCTGGAATAACGGTTTTTACAGCACCAATAAATAGTACAAATTCAAATTTTCAGCAATCACCTTTAATTGTTCCGTTATTTTATAAAATCGCTCAGAACAATCAAAAAACTGGAGTTAACGCATTGACAATCGGAAATAATCAACCTTATTTTGTGGATGTTTTATTGACTAAAGACGCGATTTTGGAAGTAAAAGGAAACGAAGATTCTTTTATTCCGATTCAGCAGATATTGAACAATAAAGTAAAATTAACCTTTAATGATTTTCCTGAAACTGCTGGTAATTACGGTGTTTTCGATAAAAAAGAATGGGTTGAAAATATTAGTTTTAATTACAAACGAACGGAAAGCGATTTGAGTCAGGTAAACACAAATGTAGTTTCTGACTTTAAAACCGCCGATACCATTTCGACCATTTTTAATACCTTACAAACTGAACGAACTGACAGCCAAATTTGGAAATGGTTTGTTATCTTTGCACTGTTATTTTTAGCACTAGAAATGGCAATTATAAAATTTGTAAAATAGAATTCGAGTTTGTTTTAAAGGCATTCAACTTTTTACAAAAATCATCTTACGACAAAAAAATATCTACAATATGAAAATAATCATCAAAAGCGCCAAAATTATCGACTCAAAAAGTCCGTTTCACAATCAGACCGTTGATCTTTTAATTGCAGATGGTTTAATAGAAAAAATAGGCGTTTCACTTCCAAACGATGATGCAGAAATTGTACGTTTCGATGACCTTCACGTTTCGCAGGGCTGGTTTGACAGTAGTGTCTCGCTGGGCGAGCCAGGTTACGAAGACAGAGAAACCATTGCAAACGGTTTAAATGTTGCCGCAAAAAGTGGTTTTACTGCAATTGCACTTCAGCCTAACTCCTTACCAGTTATTGACAATCAGTCTCAGGTAAGCTTTGTGAAAAATAAAGCAAATGGTTTTGCAACAGAAATTTTCCCAATTGGAGCCTTAACTAAAGCAAGTGAAGGAAAAGATATGGCAGAACTTTTCGATATGAAAAATGCCGGCGCTATTGCTTTTGGAGATTACAACAAAAGTATTGACAACGCAAATATCCTTAAAATCGCTTTACAATATGTACAAGATTTTGATGGTTTGGTAATTGCTTACTCGCAAGATCCTAATATTAAAGGAAATGGTGTTGCTAACGAAGGAATTGTTTCTACAAGATTAGGTTTAAAAGGAATTCCAAACTTAGCCGAAGAACTGCAGATTTCAAGAAACTTGTTTTTATTGGAATATACTGGCGGAAAACTTCATATTCCGACCATTTCTACAGCAAAATCGGTTGAATTAATTAAAGAAGCTAAAACTAAAGGACTAAACGTAACTTGCAGCGCATCTGTACATCATTTGGTTTTAACAGATGAAAAACTGGACGGATTTGATACTCGCTTTAAAGTTACGCCTCCTTTAAGAACTGAAGTAGACAGACAAGCTTTATTAAATGGAATTGCTGACGGAACTATAGACACAATAACATCTGACCATAATCCGATTGACATTGAATTCAAGAAAATGGAATTTGATACAGCTAAAAACGGAACTATTGGTTTAGAAAGCGCTTTTGGAGCTTTATTAACGGTTTTACCACTGGAAACTGTTATTGCAAAATTGACTTCTGGAAGGACGCTTTTTGGTCTTGAAAACAACACAATCGAAGAAGGTGCAAAAGCAAATTTCACTTTATTTACTCCAGAAGGAAAATCAACTTTTACGAAAGAAAACATTCTTTCAAAATCTAAAAATTCTGCTTTTTTAGGAACTGAACTTAAAGGCTCTGTTTACGGAATTTTAAATCAAAATCAACTTGTTACAAAATAATAAAATGAATAATTCAGTCGAAGAAGGGAAATCAATCGCCATTACCAGCTACATTCTAATCATTGGTGTTTTGATCGCCATGAGTATGAATTCTGAAAACAAAAATAGTTTTGCTTCTTTTCATATCCGTCAGGCTTTAGGATTGTCTTTAACCTTTATTTCATTGGGCGCAATAATCAGCAATTTCGACAGCTTTTTTATTACTTTCCCAATGTGGATTTGTATTTCAATTTTGTGGACTTTCGGTATTTTTACTGCCATTCAAGGACAAACAAAACCAATTCCGTTAGTTGGATAATTATTTCAAAAATGGTTTAAAAAGATTGGCTAATTTTTTAAATTTCAATTAAAAAATTCCAAATTCCAAATTCGGAAAATTCACAATTCACAATTCACAATTAAAATATGAATCTATCTTTAGAATATAAAATAAGAGAACCAAAAGTAATTTTAGATAAAAACTCATTATTGCTTTTATTGCACGGATACGGAAGTAACGAAGCAGATTTATTCTCATTTGCTTCTGAACTTCCAGACAACTATTACATCATTTCTGCCAGAGCGCCTTACGATTTACAATATGGAGCATACGCTTGGTACGCAATTAATTTTGATGCCGATCAGAATAAATTTTCGGATAATGAGCAAGCAAAAACTTCAAGAGATTTAATTGCCAAATTTATTGACGAATTGGTTGCAAATTACCCAATTGATGCGAACAACGTAACTCTGATTGGATTTAGCCAAGGATCTATTTTAAGTTATGCAACAGCACTTTCTTATCCAGAAAAAATTCAAAGAGTAGTGGCAATGAGTGGTTATTTTAATGAAGAAATCATCAAAGAAGGTTTTGAAAACAACGACTTTAAAAACCTTAAAATATTCGCCTCTCACGGAACTGTAGATCAGGTTATTCCGATTGAATGGGCTAGAAAAACTCCAGCAATTTTAGATAAATTAAATGTCCCTGTTGTTTACAAAGAATATCCGGTTGGACATGGAGTTGCTCCGCAGAATTTTTTTGATTTTAAGAATTGGCTGGGTTTGTAGTTTTCAGTTTTCAGTCGCAGTTTACAGTTTGTTAAGATTGAAAACTGCGACTGAAAACTGTAAACTTTATTCTCCTGTATAAAAAATCTTTCCGTTTTTCTTCAAAACATAACCTTTCCAAGGAATTAACTGCCAATCGCCGTTAACCCAATAATGACCTTCAGACTTTCTTTCTAAAATGATGGATTCTTTTTGAGTGTCTAGAAAAAGTTCAGCTTTGTTTCCATCGAAAATTACGTATGATGCAGTAGTGTATGTTTTACCATCATCATAATGTGACAGTTTTGTTCCTTCAAAAATTCGGATACATTCTTTTTTAAGCGTTGACCAAGTATATCCAGCAGAACCTTTACAGCCGTGAGAATCGGCATCTGCTCCAACTACTACTTCTTTTGCCGGCTCTTTTGGAGTTGTATTTACATTTTCTTGCGCAACTTTTTTGGCACAGGAAAACGCGCTTGCCATAATCAAAAACAAAAACATCTTTTTCATAATCCTATTGATTTAAAGGTCAAAAAAAATAGGATTATAAAATCCTATTTTTGATATAACCAAGTTTGATTTACTTCAAAAGTAATATTATCATCGTTATCAACAAAATATTTTAACAAGACTTCTCCCCATAATTCACCATTACTATAATCAGCAATAATCCATCTGTGGTTTAAAATTTTTACTTTATTGATGATAAATTTATTCGGACCAATCTGATCTTGACCTGTATACGGATTCCCTTTTGGATTTGCATTGAAATCTAATAATTTCTCCGTAACAACTGGAATCAGTTTTTCATACAAAATTACTTTTCCGCCAGAAGCACTGTTGTCAAAGTAGTTTTGAGCATTTTCGTTATGTTCTAAAGAAAAATAATCAGCTTCGGCCAATTTTGTTTTTACTAGATTGATGCTGTCTCTTAGTTTCTTAGTTGTTTTATCGTATCTATTTTCCGCAAATTTTACTTCACTATTGTAAAAAGCATAAGTAAAGACATTCATTAAAACAGCTAAAATCAGAAGATAAAGCATTAAGGATTTTTTCATTTTGTGGTATAATTAAATTGTAATTTCTAAATTGTCGTAAGCCAGAAAAACATTTTCAGGAAGTTTCTTTTGAACTTCTTCATGAAAACCTAAAACGTGGCTAATATGCGTTAAATAAGCTTTTTCGGGTTTAACGAGATTAATAAAATCTAGCGCTTCCTGCAAGTTAAAATGCGTATCATGAGGTTCAACTCTTAAAGCATTTACAACCAATACTTTCAAGCCTTTCAGTTTATCAATTTCAGCTTGTTCGATTGTTTTTACATCTGTTAAGTATGCAAAATCATCTACTCTGTATCCAAAAACCTGCAAATCGCCATGCATAGCATTTATTGGCACTGCCATTTTATCTCCAATTGCAAAAGGCGCATTATTTTGCACTTCGATTGTTTTAACGCTTGGAGCTCCAGGATATTTGTTTACTGTTTCGAAAACATAATCGAAACGACGTCTTAGATTATCTAAAACGCGTTGATGACCGTAAATAGGGATTTCTCCCTGCCTAAAATTAAACGGACGTATATCGTCTAAACCAGCAGTATGGTCTGCGTGCTCGTGAGTAAATAGAATTGCGTCAAGTTTTCTACAGCCGCAGGAAAGCATTTGCTGTCTAAAATCTGGTCCGCAATCGATGACATAAGAATGCTCGTCCCATGTAATCCAAATGGATACACGAAGCCTTTTATCCTTAGCATCAGTGCTTTTACAAACTGGATGATCGATCCCGATAATCGGAATGCCTTGAGAAGTACCTGTACCTAAAAAATAAACCTTCAATTGAACTTAATTTTTTTACAAAAATAGGATTAATTCTCTTTCATTAGAAGCCTAATTTACTAACTTTGTAACAAATCTATTTAAAATAAAATGGGTACAGAAATAAAACTCAAGGGTGACAAGGTCATCGAACAGATTCCTTCTATAAAAGACAAAGCTTTACGTATTAATTTAAACGAAAATATTTACGGAACATTTGCTGAAATTGGTGCTGGACAAGAGACTGTTAGACATTTTTTCAGATCTGGAGGTTCATCGGGAACAATTGCAAAAGCAATGTCTGCCTATGATAAAGATTTTAGTGATGCGGTTTATGGAGTGGAAAGTGATGGACGATATGTGACCGAAGAGCGTTTAAAAAAAATGCTGACTCATGAAGGACAGATTATTGAAGAGCGTCTAAGCAGAGAAAAACACCCAACAAAACTTTTCTTTAGTTATGCCAATACTGTAGCCACAATAGATTTTGCCAAACAATTTAAAGGTCACGGCTGGGTTGGAATTCGATACCAAATTGAACCAGACGAAGCTTATAACGAAATTATTCTTCACATTCGTTTTAAAGAGACTGACGCTAGACTGCAACAAGAAACACTAGGAATTTTAGGTGTAAACTTAATTTACGGTGCTTTTTACAAATACAACGATCCAAAACGATTACTTCGTTACTTATACGATCACTTAGATAAAGACCAATTAGAAATCGATACTATCAACTTTTCTGGACCTCGTTTCGCCGATGTTGATAATCGTTTGATGAGTTTGCAATTGGTTAAAAACGGAATGACAGATGCCGTAATGTTCAATCCAGACGGAAAGAATGTTTTACCAGCAGCTGTTTTATACAAAAAAAATCTTCTTGCCTTTAGAGGAAGTTTCCGTCCGGTTACAAACGTAAATCTGGACATGTATGAGAAATCATTAAAAATGTTTCTCGAAGAAAGTAAAGTTGAGAAAAACAATACACTTGTTATTTTTGAAATTACACTTTCAAACTTACGTTCAGACGGTGAGATTGATGAAAGGGATTTTATGGACAGAGCCGAATTACTTTGTTCGCTTGGCCAAACTGTTATGATTTCTAATTTTCAGGAATATTATAAAGTGGTTGAGTATTTTTCTAATTATACCAAAGCCCGTATGGGATTAGCAATGGGTGTAAACAACCTTGTTGATATTTTTGATGAGAAATACTATCGTCATTTAAGTGGTGGAATTTTGGAAGCTTTCGGAAAATTATTCTATCGTGATATGAAAGTATTCTTATACCCAATGCTCGGCGATAATGGTGAAATTATAACTTCTGATAACCTAAAAGTTCATCCTAGAATGAAAGAATTGTACAAATTCTTCAAGTTCAACGGTAAAGTTGTCGACATTAAGGATTATAACCCAAATATATTGAATGTATTCTCACGCGAAGTACTGAAAATGATCGGACAAGGAAAAACCGGCTGGGAACCAATGCTTCCTTCTGGTGTTGCCGAAATTATAAAAGAGCATCATCTTTTTGGATATCATCCGCAAAAAGAGCTTGAACAAAATGCTTAATAAAAAGTCCCAAAAGGTAATTTCTTTTTGGGACTTTTTTTGTTTTTAACGCGTGCCCTTCGACTTCGCTCAGGGTGACAAACTTTTTTCAAGTTTCATATTGATCTTTGCGTGTGAATTTTAACGCAAAGCACGCTAAGATTTTTTGATAAGCTAGGTTTTAGAAAAACATTAAGTTCGCAAAGCTTTGTGTTGATTGAACTTTGCCAGATGAAAAACTTGAAATAAAAAATTTACCACAGAGCACACTAAGATTCTTTGATAAGCTAGGTTTTAGAAAAACACAAAGTCCGCAAAGCTTTGTGTTGATTGAACTTTGCCAGATGAAAAACTTGAAATAAAAAATTTACCACAGAGCACACTAAGATTTTTTTGATAAGCTAGGTTTTAGAAAAACACAAAGTTCGCAAAGCTTTGTGTTGATTGAACTTTGCCAGATAAAACTTGAAATAAAATTTTACTACAGAGCACACTAAGATTCTTTGATAAGCTAGGTTTTAGAAAAACACAAAGTCCGCAAAGCTTTGTGTTGATTAGGCTTTGCCTTATGAAAAACTTGAGATAAAATTGACCACATAGCACACTAAGATTTTTCAATAAGCTGGGTTTTAGAAAAACGCAAAGTCCGCAAAGCTTTGTGTTGAATTAGCTTTGCGGACTTTGGGTTTATAAACGCCACAGATAAAATAAAAAACTTAGCGTGCTTTGCGTTAAAAATTAAAACGCCAAGATTAACATGAAACTTGAAACAAAAAATTACTTCAAAATCTGAGAGGCGTGCTCTTTTGTTTTTACATTTTCTATTACTTCTTCAATAATTCCTTTTTCGTCAATTACGAAAGTTGTTCTGTGGATTCCGTCATATTCTTTTCCCATGAATTTTTTCGGCCCCCAAACTCCAAATGCATTAATAACCGATTTGTCTTCGTCTGCAATTAATGGAAAAGGAAACTCGTATTTATCTTTAAATTTAGACTGTGCTTTCTGACTATCGGCACTAACACCTAAAAGTTCATAATTATTAGCTTTAAAACGCTCAAAATTATCTCTCAAATCACATGCTTCAGCTGTACATCCTGGCGTACTTGCTTTTGGATAAAAGAAAACCACTAATTTTTTTCCAGCATAATCTGCCAGTTTATGCGCTTTTCCATCTTGATCTACTCCCGAAAAACTTGGCGCTTTATCTCCTGCTTTTAATGTTGTCATATTTCTTATTTTAGATTGTTGATTTTAGAATTTAGATTAAAAATCAAAGATAACTTATAACCTGTAACTCTTAACTATAACTTAGAATTCATTATTTTTACGGGATTAAAATTACGGAAATGAATAAAGAAGCTCGCGTACAATTTGTTATAAATACGTTAAAAGAACTCTACCCTACTATACCTGTCCCGTTAGATCACAAAGATGCTTATACACTTTTAATCGCTGTTTTGCTTTCTGCTCAATGTACCGATGTGCGTGTAAATCAAATTACTCCCATATTATTCGCAAAAGCTGACAATCCGTATGACATGGTTAAAATGTCTGTGGAGGAAATCAAGGAAATTATTCGTCCGTGTGGTTTGTCTCCAATGAAGTCAAAAGGAATTCACGGATTATCAGAAATTTTAATTGAGAAATATAACGGAGAGGTTCCACAAAGTTTTGAAGCACTTGAAGCTTTACCAGCAGTCGGCCACAAAACAGCAAGTGTTGTTATGTCTCAGGCTTTTGGAGTTCCTGCTTTTCCTGTAGACACCCATATTCATCGATTAATGTACAGATGGAACTTATCGAACGGAAAAAATGTGGCTCAAACGGAAAAAGATGCTAAAAGACTATTCCCAAGAGAATTATGGAACGACTTGCATCTGCAGATTATTTGGTACGGACGTGAATATTCGCCTGCTAGAGGCTGGAGTTTAGAAAAAGATATCATCACAAAAACAATCGGAAAGAAATCTATCATTGAAGAAATGGAAAATCCAAAACCTTCCAAAAAACAAGGCACAAAATAAAACTTTGTGCCTTTGCTTCTTTGTAACTTTATACCTTAAAAAACTACATTCCCGCTTTTAAGGCATTATATTCTGCTGTCATATCAAGAGATCGATAAACACCTAGTAATGTCTTTGTGGCATCTGGATTCTTAGGTTCTAAAGTCAGAACCTTTTTCAGATAAGGGATTGCACTTCTTGTAATATCATCTTTTCTAGCATTTAGCTTATCGTATTTCTGCATTTCTGCAGGAGAAGTTCCTAGGGATGAAATTTCTTCAGCTAAATCTTTTTTCATCTGCAATTTTAAGTAAGCCAAATTTATATACGCATCAACATAATTCGGATTTAACTCTAAAACATAATTATAAACCGCCTCTGCTTTTGGGTAATCTTTGTTTTCAAGATAAGCATATGCTAAGTTATTATTAACTTCTATTTTTTTAGAAGGAACTGATTCTGTTCTTGGTTTTTCATAAAGTCCTTGCTGAATAGCTGATTCTCTTGCTTTTGGCGAAATAAAAACATCTTCTTCTTTTGTCTTCTTGTTTGTCGCGTAATATAAAACTCCTTTTCCAGAAAAATTAATCTTTTTCAGTAATTCGTAATAAGTGATTGCAGAGTTGTAATCTTTAGCATTTATAGAAGAGGCTGCTGCATTTACTAAATTCAGGGTATCTTTTTTATCAAATAAGTATACCTTATAACTTTTCTCAGCACTTTCTTTAAATTTGCCAGCTTTAAAATCTTCCATTGCGCCATTTACAAGACTGGCTTTCATATCTTTTAATGCCATATTAGCTTTAACAGTAGATTTAAATTTACCTGATTCGTTCTCGTATAAAAATACATCTTGATAAGCTTGTGCTGCCATTGTAAAATTATTGGCTGCATCAATATTTTTTATAGCTAAATCTTTTAAGACATTTCCTTTTAAGAAGTAAAAATCAGATTTATCTTCATCTGGAGCATTTAAAATAAGATATTCTGTTTTGTTTAAAATAGCTAAAGATTCCTCGCTTTTTCCTTTATCATACAAAGATTGCGCTTCTTTAATTCGTTCTTTTTGGGCAAATACGCCAATGCTTATCATAAGAAGACATGACAGCACTCTAAATTTCTCTTTCATTTTGCGGTTAAGTTTTGGTTGATTAAATGATTTTCATGTTTATTATTTATAGATAGTTTTAGCAGATAATTAAATTGGTTTAAAAATTATCTCAAACTATTGCTTGCAAAAAATATTTTCTGGTTCAAATATTCTCTGCTTAAAAATCAAAAGACAATAAACTTAACAAAATAAAGCAGGGTAGTTTTTCTTCATATTTAATCTGGTTTTGGGTTAAGTATTTAATTTTTAATTAATTGATATTTTAAATTATAAATTGAAGCAAATGTTTCAATACGAAAAATACTTCAAAAATTCATTTTTAATGAATATAAAATTAGTTTTTAACTAAAATAAAATTAAAAATTAAATAAACATATAAAATCGGGTCAAAATATTAAATTTTAACAAAACTGTTAAAAAGTGATATAAAAAACTTATAAAAAATTTATTACACGAAAATTGAATTTGCGGATAAAGAAATTACTTCACTATTTCACATAAAAAAACTCACTATTAGTATTTAAATACGAATAGTGAGCTTTTCAACCAAAACGACCATTTGGTTTTATTTTAATAAACATCCGACAGAAGCAGCGGGGTGTTTAATTAGCTATAATCTCAAAAGTTTTTTCTTCAATCTTAACCACAGTCAAGGCTTGAGAATAATTCAATAAGAAAGAAACGACTTCTTTTTTAGGTTTAAGATTTTTTGAAGCTAATGCTTTTTTTGAGTAAATTTTCGCCATACTGTAAAAATGTTTTATACTAGTATAACGAGCTAATTTCCAAAATAGTATTAGTTGGTTAAAATAATTTGATGTTTATCAATTATTTTTCTCAAATTCATTAGAGCATAACGCATTCTTCCTAATGCAGTATTGATACTTACACCTGTAATCTCAGAGATTTCTTTAAAGCTCATATCTTGATACATACGCATTACCAACACCTCTTTTTGATCTTCTGGAAGTTCTTCAATAAGTTTTTTTAAATCAATCTCAACTTGGTCCACAATCATTTTGCCTTCAATAGTCAAAGCATCATCTGACATTATCGAAAAAATAGAGAACTCTTCTGTTTCTCTATACATTGGCATTTTTTTGGTTTTGCGAAAATGATCCACAATCAAGTTATGTGAAATACGCATTACCCAAGGAAGGAATTTACCCTCTTCGTTATAAGAATTGCTTTTTAAAGTTTTAATAACTTTAATAAATGTATCTTGAAAAATATCATTTGAAATATCTCTATCAGCGATCTTAGAATATATAAAACCATATATCTTAGATTCATGCCTTTTTATTAATGTTGCCAGTGCAGCTTCACTGCCGTCAACATAATTTTTAACTAATAGAGCGTCTGGAATATGCAGATCAGCCATAATACTACTTTTTTAGTTTCTGTTTTAAAATTTGGAGTAATTTTTTCTAAAAAGTAGTTTTATTATATAGGCGAATCTTTTTTGAGTTGTGTTAATATTTTGGCCAAATTTAACAAATAATTATTTTAAAAAGCAAATTAAATTGCCAATAATTATTAGTAAAACATTTATTAAAGTAAAATAAACTTAAAATTTACATTGAAAAGGCTAAAAATCTACAAAATTAAAAACAAATGAATTGCTTTTGTAAACAGACGTAAATACCTTACAATAAATTAAATAAGATTATATTTTAACTTAAAACCAGATTTAAATTACAATTTTTTTCTTGATTAATTGATCCCAATATATAAATATTTTTTCTATTTAGCGGTTTTAATTCAATTAATTGTTAAAAATAATTCTCAATTTTCTCCAATCACCTTTATTTAAAGGAGTTTTGCAATGCTTTGACATTATGCTAAAATAGTTAAAATTTGGAACTATGTCCTTAACAAAATCCAATTCAAAATTGATTACTTTTGTAAAAATTGACTTTTTTATGCAAATTGATCTTTCTAAAATAGACCCAAAATCAAATATTATAATAAAAGGAGCACAAGTACATAATCTAAAAAATGTAGATGTGGTTATTCCGAGAAACAAACTTGTTGTGATTACAGGTCTTTCTGGATCAGGAAAATCGAGTTTAGCTTTTGATACCTTATATGCCGAAGGACAAAGACGTTATGTAGAAAGTTTATCTTCGTATGCACGACAGTTTTTAGGACGTTTAGACAAACCTAAAGTTGAATATATTAAAGGAATTGCCCCTGCAATTGCTATTGAACAAAAAGTAAATACAACCAACGCCCGTTCGACTGTTGGAACATCAACAGAAATTTACGATTATATCAAACTTTTATTTGCCCGAATTGGACGTACATACTCTCCTGTCTCTGGACAAGAAGTCAAAAAAAATACTGTAACTGATGTTATCTCTGATGTAAAAACTCTGCCAATTGACAGTAAATGGCTTTTGCTCTCTCCTATTCATCTAGAAGAAGGAAGACAGTTAGAAGACAAATTAAAAGTATTACTGCAGCAAGGTTTTGCTCGTATTCTTGTTGATAATGAAATGGTTCGTCTGGATGAATTTACTCCTTCAGATCTTCATAAATTTGATAACAAAGATATACTGCTGGTTATTGATCGTATTATTGTAAAAGAAGAAGAGGAATTTTTTAATCGCCTTTCAGATGCTGTACAAACAGCTTTTTTTGAAGGTAAAGGCATTTGTTATTTACAAGAACTCAATTCTGATAAAAGATTTTCTTATTCGAATAAATTTGAACTTGACGGAATCAATTTCTTAGAGCCAAATGTTCACTTATTCAGCTTTAACAATCCTTATGGAGCTTGTCCCGTTTGTGAAGGTTACGGAAATATTATTGGTATTGATGCCGATTTGGTTGTTCCAAATACTTCTTTATCAGTTTTTGAAAGTGCCATTTATCCCTGGCGCGGCGAAAGCATGAGCTGGTACAAAGATGAATTGGTTAAACATGCTTATAAGTTTGACTTCCCTATTCACAAACCTTATTTTCAACTTACTGATGAACAAAAAGATTTAATCTGGACAGGAAATCAATATTTTCAAGGGCTTAATGATTTCTTCAGAGAATTAGAAGAGAAGAATTATAAAATTCAAAACCGTGTAATGTTATCGCGTTACCGTGGCAAAACAAAATGCCATGTTTGTAAAGGAAAACGCTTGCGCGAAGAAGCATCTTACGTAAAAATCAACGGAAAAACAGTTTCTGATTTAGTTGATTTGCCAATAAAACATTTGGTTAATTTCTTTAAAAACATCGAATTAAATGTTTACGAACAGCAGATTGCAAAACGTTTGATGGTTGAAATTAATAATCGTTTGTCTTTCTTAACCGAAGTCGGATTAGATTATCTTACTTTAAACCGAAATTCATCAACACTTTCTGGTGGTGAATCCCAGCGAATTAACCTTGCGACTTCTTTAGGAAGCAGCTTAGTTGGATCTATGTATATTTTAGATGAACCAAGTATTGGTCTTCATCCTAAAGATTCTGAACGTCTTATAAAAGTTTTACTTTCTCTTCGCGATTTAGGAAACACCGTGATTGTAGTGGAGCACGATGAAGACATTATGAAAGCGGCTGATATGATTATTGATATTGGTCCCGAAGCAGGAACTTTTGGAGGAAATCTTGTGGCTCAGGGAACTTATGATGAAATTTTAAAATCTGAATCGTTAACCGCTAAATATCTCAACGGAGATTTAGAAATTTCTGTCCCTAAGAAAAGAAGGAAGTTTAAAAATCATATTGACATTGTTGGAGCGCGCGAAAACAATTTAAAAAACATCAATGTTACTTTTCCATTAGATGTATTAACTGTTGTTACAGGAGTTTCTGGAAGTGGAAAAAGTACTTTGATCAAAAAGATTTTGTTTCCGGCAATGCAGAAAAAACTAGAAAGCGCTTCTGAAAAAGCTGGTCAATTTACTGAGCTTACAGGTTCGTTTTCTCAAATCAAACATATCGAATATGTAGATCAGAATCCAATTGGGAGAAGTTCACGTTCAAATCCTGTAACGTATATTAAAGCTTATGATGATATTCGAGATTTATATGCAAAAGAGAAATTATCTAAAATAAGAGGATATCAGGCCAAACATTTTTCTTTTAATGTTGATGGAGGCCGATGCGAAACTTGTAAAGGAGAAGGATCTATAAACGTCGAAATGGTGTTTATGGCCGATGTTTCATTACCATGTGAAACTTGTGGCGGAAAACGATTCAAAAAAGAAATCTTAGAAGTTACTTTTGATAATCAAAACATCAATGATATTCTAACCATGACTATTGATGATGCAATTGCTTTTTTCGAAAAAAATAAACAATCTAAAATTACGCAGAAATTACAGCCGCTACAAGATGTTGGTTTAGGATATGTACAATTAGGGCAATCTTCTTCTACTCTTTCTGGAGGTGAAGCACAACGTATCAAATTAGCTTCTTTTTTAGTAAAAGGAGCAACAAAGGATAAGGCATTATTTGTTTTTGACGAACCAACAACCGGTCTTCATTTTCATGATATTAAAAAACTTTTAGCTTCGTTTGATGCCTTAATTGATAAAGGACATTCTATTATTGTAATCGAGCATAATCTTGACCTAATTAAATGTGCCGATTGGATATTGGATTTAGGTCCTGAAGGTGGAGAAAATGGCGGTTACCTTCTTGCTTCTGGAACACCAGAAGATATAGTAAAAGTAAAAGAATCAGTTACTGGAGTTTATCTAAAAGATAAATTATAGGAGAAATATTTCCTAAAAATAATTAAGCCATAAATACAGTTGATTAAGTTGTATTTATGGCTTTTATTTAAGCTACTAAACATCTTTCCTCAAAAGGAAATCCGTCTTCATCAATAGCTACTAAAATCTTTTTTTGTTTTGAAGCCTCAATTGTAAGATATAGCCAAGCAAATGACCATAGTCCAAGAGTCAAACAAAAAATCATGAAATTTAAACTGTGGTTAACCACTTTACCTCCTTTAGATAAAACTGCGAAAAGCAATTTATCATTTCTTTCTTCCAGCGTAAATCCATTATGAACTTTATTTGATATCATATTAGAAAATACCTGCATGCTTTGTTCTTGGCTGAGATGATTGTCTTTCATAATTATTAATACTACAATTAATTCTAATACTTTATTTGTAATTTCTTGCAAAATTATTGAATTCTAAAAAATAAAAAAATACCTACATTTCATCATTTTGTTAGAAAAAAAACTGCAATTGCATGAAAGTAATGCTAAACTTTCATGATAAAGTTAATTTTTATTAAATTAATTACAAAATATTCAAGTGTTAAAATTTAAAAATTAATCACTCGTTTTCAATTAATTAACTTTATGCATCAAAAACAATGAAGTAAGAATTTATTCATAATCCTTTACATGAGGTCTTACATTCGTGAAATGCCTTTATAGAAAGAAATGATATGAAGCATCTGATTTTTTCTATCCAAAAACAAAAAAGAAAGAATATACTGACATTAAGCATTAAGACGACCTCTTATTCTTTGATAAAATCAATATAAAAATGGTATTAGATTTTAATTCCTATCTTTTTAAAAATTGTATCAATTACATTATTGATATCTGGAGAGATTTTAAATTTATAATTCAGATACACATATACAATCGTTACCAAAATAGATTTTAGGGCAATGCTTATTAACTGGAAAAAAGGAAACTCCCAGAAATAAAATACTAAAAACAATGCGAAAGTTAAAAGTATCGAATAAATTGTCTCTTTGGTAAAAGGATAAAGATGAAGTTTTTTAACCACAAAAAGTAGTTTTGCTAAGCTATACAAAGTAATAGACAAAAGGGTTGCAAAAGCAGAACCGAAAATTCCGAAAATAGGAATAAAAATCATATTTAAAACTATGGTCAGAACAACCAGCATTAATCCTAAATATAAAACCATTCTATAATATTTTGTATTGAATATGATGGCATTATTGTTTCCTAGGATCAAATCAAAATATTTTGAAAGACCAATCATAAATACAACTGCAATTCCGCCGCTGTATTCCTTTGGAACTAATTCGTACAATTGATTAATATTAACAAAAATACATAGCATCACAAATCCGCCGACCATTTGCAGATTTATAGATGTCTTTTTATAAAGCTGGTTTAATTCATCGTGTTTGTTTTCGTGCATCAATTTAGCCGTAATCGGATAAACGATTTGATGCATTGCACGGCTTGGAACCGAAATTACCAAGGCAATGTAAGTTGCCACAGAATAGAACGCAATGTTATCAATAATCATATATTGATTCAATATCATTTTATCTCCGTCTAACAGTAAATTAGCGACACTTCCCGACAAAATAATATAAAATGTATAGACGAGTATATCTTTTGTGTTTTTTGGTCTAGCAATCTGAAAATGCGGTTTTTTTACACTAAACGCATAAAACATGGTAACTAAAAAAGCTAATAAATATAGTACTGCAGTAGCATACACAAATCCTTCAACACTAAGTACATTATAGTAAACCGCTATTAATAAAAATAAAGAAAACAATCGTAAACCAATTTCCTTAATAAAATTTCCAAAAACAGAATGCATATGAACACGTGCCCAAGCATAAAAAATTTCGAAATACGCCATAGTCAATCCGATAAACGGGATCAGCCATACGTAAGTTTTTACAATTGCATTCTTTTTTGACAAAAAGAACAAAATTTCATCATAGAAACAAAGTCCGATTAATAAAAGCGGAATTATTAATAGAATCGGAAACAAGACCGTAAAAGATAAAAATTGAGATTTTTCTTCCTCGGTTTTGTATTGAGAATAAAACTTTACTAATGTATTTTGCATTCCAATAGCAAATAAAGGCATTATAACATTTGCACTTGAAGTTATATAGTTAGTTAAACCATAAAAGGTTGCCCCAAGGAAAATTGGATATAAATAAAGTGTATTAATGGCTCCGATGCCAAAGCCAATATATGTAATTACAGTATTTTTAAAAGACTGATTTAAGACAATACCCATGTTTGGATTTCTGAATTTAGATTTTTAGATTTTAGATTTTTACAATCTATGATTTACTAATCAGCTGTGCTAACTGTTTGGTTAAATTTTTTCTGGAATATTGCTGTAAACCAATTCCGTGTGCTTGTAATTTCCCTTCCAAAAACTGATTAAAAAAGTCCAAAATTACACTTTTTAACTTCGCTTTTTCAGAATAATTAAAAAATACTCCTGTATTGGTCTGCGTCACAATATCTGCAAAGTCAGAACCTTGCGGTCCGATAGCGATAATCGGACGATTTGAAACCATGTATTCGAATAATTTTCCGGGAATAATGCTTTTAGTATCTTCAGAATTAATCTCTATTAAAAGTAAAACCTGAGATTTTCTTTGATGTGCAACTGCTTCCTGATGCGAGACATAACCCAGCAAATTTAAATAATCATTTAATTGATGGTCTTTTATTGCGTCTAGCACTTCCTGGCTTACTGCACCAATAAGTTTGATTTCTAAATGTGATTTAAACCCTGGAACTTCTTTTAACAACTCAACCAAAACCTCCCACAAAAATGGCGGATTTCTGTCTGATAAAAAAGAACCTATATGAGCTAAACTAAATTTACTATCTAAAGTCTGTTTTTCGACAGTTTCGACATCATAACCATTTGTAATTACTGTAATTGGCTTGTTGGTAATAGCCTCAAACTCTGTTTTTGTGGTTTTGCTTGTTACAATAATTTCATCAGCAGAATTAAGGACTTTATGCTCTAGACTTTTATGCTTTTTTTCAGCGTAAGAAGATAAACGAAGTGCTTTATGATAACCAATCGTTGTCCAGGGATCACGAAAATCGGCAAACCATTTTACTTTTAATTTCTGCTGTAATTCTAAACCAATTAAATGTAAACTATGTGGCGGACCAGAAGTTACAATGGTATCGATATTATTCTCCTGAATGTATTTTTCAAGATAAGACACTGATGGTTTTACCCAAAAAACTCGGGCATCTGGAATAAAAAGATTGCCTCGAACCCAGAGAAAGGTCTTATCCAAAAATGTCTGTTTTTTCTTTTGTGGAAAAATACCAGAACTAATTTTTTTAGTTTTATTTTTTGAAAAAACAGAAGCCAATTGGTATGGCTCCCATATTTTATTCTTTAGAACAATTACTTTGTCTGATATTTCACTAACCAAACCTTCGTCAACAATTGGATATGTAGGGTTTTCTGGAACATATACTATTGGCTGCACATCAAATTCTGGTAGATATTTCACAAATTTCAACCAGCGCTGCACACCAGGCCCACCAGCAGGCGGAAAGTAATAGGTAATTATTAAGAGCTTTTTTTGTTCCATTTAGGATTTATTCAGTTCCACAGAGATTCACAAAGTATCCACTAAGTGTCACAAAGATTTTAAATTATTTTTGAGTATCTCCGCTATTACTTTTTGAATCTTTACGAAATTTTTCAAAATAAATTCCTCCAGCTAAAAGCAGTAACATTCCAATTGAACTAATCAAAGTAATTGTTCCTCCAGTTTTAATAACTTGAGGTTCAAATTTAAACTCTATAGTATGTTTTCCTTCAGGAATTTCCATTGCTCTTAAAACATAATCTACAGGAAAATGATCTGTCAATTTACCATCTACATAAGCATTCCAGCCATTTTTATAATACATCTCAGAGAATACAGCTAAGCCATCTCCTTTATTTTCAGATTTGTATTTGATGTAATTCGGCTTATAAGTAACTACTTTTATTGTTCCTGTTGTATCCCAAGCTTTCTTTAAACGAGCGTTTTTAAATTTACCTTCATGTTCATGAACATTAAAAACTGCGACTTTTTTAGTATTTAAACTATTAAGCGCTTTCATGACATCGTCTGCTTTGTTGACCAATTTTACAGAACCTACAAACCAAGCGTTTCCATTAGCATCTGGATTTTGAGTCGGAATCTGGTTTCCTTCTTTATCCACTTGAATTACATACTTAACATTTAGCATATTAAGCACTTCTAAATTATTCTTAGCAATTTGGTAATCATACAACTGCTGCATTCTTCTAGGTCTTACAGCACTGTATCCTCCAATTGTTTTATGGAAATATGAAGATCTTCCTTGTAATTGCCCTTGAAGATCAAAAACACGGTAAATTGATGTATCTTTTAAAATTTGAGAATCGGCAGGTGTTTCTTGAAAAGGCGCAGCAATTTGAACTGGGCTTACAAAATCTTTAGCCGAAACATATTTTTTGTCCACAAAAAACAAATCGAAAACCATCACGATTCCAACTATGATTAAAGTTGTTGTCTGTGAAAATTTATTTTTAATAAACATCCAAAGAATTACAAAAGTAACTACGATTAAAAATCCAGATCTTAATAAATCTGCGTAATACATTGTCATTCTGTCTTCTTTCAGCGCATCAACAAATTCTGGTCCGTAGCTTTCTAGGAAATATTGGTCGCTTGTTCCTGTAAAATGGAAAAAGCCTTTAGCAACGAGCAAAATAACTAGAATTCCTAAACCAAAAACTCCTGTTTGAACTAATGCTTTTTGCTGCAATTTCGGTTCATCTTTAGCTTTAAAAAAGGATTGTAATCCCATAACAGCCAAAACAGGAAAACACAGCTCTAATATGACTTGAATAGAAGAAACGGCTCTAAACTTATCGTACATTGGAACATGCTCTATGAAAAAATTTGTCAATAATGAGAAATTTTTTCCCCAAGAAAGTACCAGTGTAAATAAGGCTCCTGCTAAAAACACGTATTTGATTTTTCTTTCGTCAATAAACAACGCTAAAACTGCCAAAAAGAAAACTACTGCTCCAATATAGGCGGGTGCAGAAACTATTGGCTGATCGCCCCAATAAGTAGGCATTGCTGAAACAAAATCTTGTGCTTGACTTGCTGGTACGCCTTTTTCCAGCATGAATTCATACATGCGGCTGTCTGTACCTACATTTTCATGGCTTGAACCTCCAAAAATACGAGGAGCAATTAAATTCAAACTTTCAGCAATACCATAACTATACTCAGTAATATAGTCTGTTGTCATTGAAGCAGTGGTTTCATTTTTAGATCCATCTGGATTAAAAGTCAACTCACTTTTGTCTCTGATACTATATTTTGCGTATTCGCTAGTTGCTAATAAATTTCCTGCATTGGCTCCAATTGCAAAAATCCCCGCAACAATCAAAGTACCAATTGAAATTAAAAGCGGCTTATATTCTTTATTTTTAATGAAATCAAAAGCAAAATAACCTGAAAGTATCAATAAGAAAATCAATAAATAATAGGTCATTTGGAAGTGGTTGGCATTAATTTCTAATGCCACTGCAAACATGGTGAGCAAACCTCCCCAGACATATTTTTTCTGAAAGACGAGTATAAAACCAGCAATTACCAAAGGCATATACGCAATAGCGTGAGCTTTAGCATTGTGTCCAACTCCTAAAATAATGATTAAATAAGTAGAAAAACCAAACGCAATGGCTCCAATAAAAGCTTTTAAAGGATCGGTTTTTAAAACTAATAACAAACCATAAAAACCAAGAAAATATAAAAATAAATAATCTGCAGGACGTGGCAGAAAACGCAGTACATCATCTATCTTTCCAACAAAATCATTTGGATAATTTGCTCCAAGCTGATAAGTAGGCATACCACCAAAAGCTGAATTTGTCCAATAAGGTTCAGCATTTTCCACAGCTCTAAAGTCATTTTGCTCCTTTGCCATTCCGGTGTATTGAGCAATATCAGATTGGAAAATTTGTTTTCCTTGCAGAACTGGATAAAAATAAATTAATGATACAAGGATAAAGCCCAGTACAACAAGGGCGTGCGGATAGAACTTATTTACTATTTTCAATTTTGGCTGGTTTGGGTTAAAATGATCCTAAATTTTCAGGACACAAATCTAATCTATTTCTTCGTAATCAACATACTCTCCCACTTTTTTGGTTTCGCGCGGGTTTTTAGCATTTGCAGTATTAATAATTATTTCGTCTTTAATATTGTTATTATTATTCTGCCAAGTATTGCTTTGATATTGCTGTTGTCTCTGAAAATTTTGACTTGCGTTTTCAACAGCCTTTTTTACCAATACTGGTAAAAAGATTCTAGCTAAGAATTTAAAAATGTAATAAAAGGCAATAATGCCAATAATTAATCTTAAACCTGAAAATGATGCTTCTTGCATAACTGTAAAATTTTTTCCAAAATTAATAAATCCGTTGTTTAAAAATAAAATATGAATCTTAAATAAATAATAAAATATGTACATTTGATATGCGTTATTATATTTTAATCCAAAAAAAATTATATGTTCAAAATTAAAAACTTACTTGCCCCGGTACTTTTTTTTATTCCACAATTGTTTTTTGCACAATATACTGATGTCATCAACTCAAATCGCCCAGGCGAAACTATGTCCGCATACGGTGTTGGAAAATCAGTAATCCAAGCCGAATTAGGAGTTTACGGCATCAAGGAAAAACATGATCTATTAAATTATGATGCCAGCGGTTTTGGAACCGACTTTTCGCTTAGATACGGTGCTTTTTTTGAACAATTAGAATTTGTTCTTGATGTTCAATATCAAATGGAAAATTTTGACACTCCATTTACCAGCTACAAAAAAAATAATTTCAGGCAGACTGTCTTAGGTGCCAAATATCTTATTTACGATCCTTACAAAAATAAAAGAGAAGTAAACATCTACAGCTATAAAGCCAATCATAGTTTTAATTGGCGTGAATTAATCCCGGCAGTTTCTATATTTGCAGGAGCAAATTTTGTTGGGGCTGATAATCCATATTATTTCTCTCCTGATGGAGCGATTTCCCCAAAAGTTTCTTTGATTACCCAAAACTTATTTGGAGGAGGAAAATGGGTTTTTGTAACCAATATTATTGCTGATTATATTGGAACTGATTATCCAAGTTACGGATATGTATTAACTTTGACACACGGATTTAACGAAAAATGGTCTGGTTTTGTTGAAAATCAAGGCTATAAAAGTGATTTTTACAGCGATGCAATTGTTCGAGGCGGAGCTGCTTATCTTCTTTCTCCAAACATGCAGGTTGATGCCTCTATAAGTACTAACTTTAAGAATACACCGTCTGTTTTATATGGAGGAGTGGGAATATCATGGCGTTATGATGGATGGTACAAAGATAAACAAGCATTAAATAAAGCTCAGGAAAAAGCAAAGAAGAATCCTGAAAATGAAAAAAATGTGGATTACCAAGAAAAAGAAAGAAGACGTAAAGCTAAATACGAATAAAATAATAACACAACTCAACTAAAAGAGACTCTCAATACCACTTGAATGATTACAATTAAAGAAGCCAAAAGCAAAAAAGAATTAACCGAATACATTAAATTTCCTTTCTCATTATACAAGGATAATCCGTATTGGGTACCGCCAATTATTGCAGACGAATTGGAATCTTTTGATAAAACCAAAAATCCAGCTTTTGACAATGCTGAAGCTTATTTCTATTTGGCTTACAAAGACAATCAAATTGTTGGTCGTATCACTGCTATTATCAATTGGTCTGAAGTTAACAATCAGCATAAGAGAAAAGTACGTTTTGGCTGGTTTGATGTAATTGATGATATTGAAGTAACAAAAGCTTTGCTTGAAAAGGTTTTTGAATTAGGAAGAAGTCATAATTTAGAACATGCAGAAGGCCCAATGGGGTTTTCTAATCTCGACAAGGTTGGCCTTCTGACAGAAGGTTACGATCAAGTCGGGACAATGATTACCTGGTACAATCATCCTTATTATGTAACTCATTTAGAGCAATTAGGTTTTCAAGTTGAGAAACAATATATCGAAAGTATATTTCCTTTTTCGAATGTAAAACCGGAGTTTTTCTTAAAAGCACAGGCTTTAATTAAAAAACGTTACGAACTGCGAGCACTTAATTTTACTAAGACAAAAGACATTATGCCTCACGTAGACAAAATGTTTGATTTGTTTAATGAAACATATGCCAACCTTGCATCATTTGTAGCAATTTCAGACGTTCAAAAAGAATATTTTAAAAAGAAATATATCAGTTTTATCAATCCGGAATATATCAAATTCGTTGTTGACAAAGATGACAATTTAGTGGCCTTTAGTATTGTAATGCCAAGTTTTACAGAAGCGTTACAAAAAATAAAAGGTAAATTATTTCCATTTGGTTTTTTACAATTATTGAAAGCCAAAAAGCACAGTAAAGATGTTGTTTTTTACCTAATCGGAGTTCATCCTGATTATCAAAACAAGGGGGTTACGGCAATTATTTTTGATGAATATTATAAAACATTTTCAGAAAAAGGAATTCGAAATTGTATTAGAACTCCAGAGTTATTAGAGAACAATGCGATTCATTTGCTTTGGAAAAACTTTGATCCAGTTATTCACTGTCAGAGAAAGACTTATTTGAAGAATCTTTAATTAGTTTTCAGTCGCAGTTTTAAGTGTTCAGTTTAGCACAATATGGTTTTAGATAAGTATTCAATAAAAATTTGTGAAGAATGTAAAAGTGAATTTTACGAAAAATCATCTCAAATGAAGAATTTATGTCCTGAATGTGCTCATCAATTATATGGTTATAAAAATGGTAAACACGAATTTAATAATCATCGTTGCTCAAAGTGTTATTGGAACGGAAATTCGAGCGATTATATAGACAAACTTAAGACTTAAGACTTAAGACTTAAGACTTAAGACTAAAAACTAATCCTAATTACAATAAAAAAAATCCATTCGCCCCCAAACGAATGGATTTTTACATTAAAGCACTCTTGTTTATTTACTCTACTTTACAATCTACTTTTGTCAATGTATTTTTTGCGTCAAATTTTAATTTTGATTTATCTTTAAAAGAAACTTTATCGTTTGCTGTTACTACATCGCCGTATCCTTCAATAAAAGTACCATCTTTTTGTAAAAAAGCAACCTCTCTAACAGATGAAACTCCTTCAGAACTAAAGGTGTAATCGGCAATTAAAGTATCGCCTTTCATATTACCTATCAATGTTCCTTCATTTTTATCTTTTCCTACTAAGTTGTAGCTTAGTTTCCCGTTTACTTCTTGATGTGAGTTTACATTAAAACTCATTTCAATAATACTTCCATTAGCTCTCCACGCATAACATTGATCACCAGCTGGTTCTACAATCTCTGCTTCTTTTGGCGGACTTGGTGCTATTTGTACTGGCTCTGTCGTTGTAGTTTCTTTTTTACAAGATACAAGAACCGTCAAAATAAGGGTTGTTAGTATTAATACTTTTTTCATAATTGTTATTTTTATTTTGTGATTATGATATAAAGTTACCTTAAATAAAAAAAAATCCATTCGCATAACGAATGGATTTTTTACATAATTCCCACCTAAGGAAATTCTATTTCTGGTAATTACGAAACGTCTACAGTCGTACGTTCAGCAATTTCTTTATAAGTTCCGTTTACCAATTTCTCACGAATTGCTTCGAAAGCAGTTAACGTTTCTTCAATATCAGCAAGTGTATGAGAAGCTGTCGGAATCATTCTTAACAAAATAATTCCTTTTGGAATAACTGGATAAACAACAATAGAAAGGAAAATACCGTAGTTTTCTCTTAAATCGTTTACCATTACCATTGCTTCAGGAATACTTCCTTCTAGGTAAACCGGCGTAATACAAGTGTTTGTATCTCCAATATTAAATCCTTTTTCTTTAAGACCGCTTTGTAATGCATTTACATTTTCCCAAAGTTTATCTTTAATTTCAGAAGAGTTACGCAATAATTCTAAACGTTTCAAAGAACCAAGTGTCTGGATCATTGGTAACGCTTTTGCGAACATTTGAGAACGTAAATTGTATTTTAAATAATCAATAACTGTTTTATCAGCCGCTACAAAAGCACCAATATTAGCCATAGATTTTGCAAAAGTAGAGAAGTAAACATCAATATCGTCTTGAACTCCCTGCTCCTCACCTGCTCCAGCACCTGTTTTACCAAGTGTACCAAAACCGTGTGCATCATCTACCAATAAACGGAAATTATATTTTTGCTTTAAGGCAACAATTTCTTTTAGTTTTCCTTGCTGTCCACGCATTCCAAAAACACCTTCGGTAATAAATAAAATACCTCCGCCTGTTTCTTCGGCCATTTTAGTAGCACGCTGCAAGTTTTTCTCCATACTTTCAAGATCATTGTGTTTGTATGTGAAACGTTTACCCATGTGCAAACGAACACCATCAATAATACAAGCATGTGAATCAACGTCATAAACAATGATATCATTTTTAGTAACCAAAGCATCAATGATAGAAACCATTCCTTGGTAACCAAAATTCAATAAATAAGCAGATTCTTTCATTACAAAAGCAGCTAATTCATTTTCTAATTGTTCGTGGTACGTAGTGTGTCCAGACATCATACGAGCTCCCATCGGATAAGCCGCACCAAACTGAGCTGCTGCATCTGTATCTGCCTTACGAACTTCTGGATGATTTGCTAGACCTAAATAATCATTTAAACTCCAGTTTAAAATATTTTTTCCATGAAATGTCATTCTAGGACCCAACTCTCCTTCTAACTTTGGGAAAACATAATAGCCCTCTGCTTGAGAAGCCCATTTTCCTAAAGGTCCCTTATTGTCCTGAATTCTTTCGAATAAATCTTTTACCATAATATAGTGTAGTAATTTTTTTAACTTAATCAGCGAGCAAAAATAATCATTATTATTCTAAAATTCAGAGTGTCATTTATTTTTATTTAAAATTTTCTGCGGTAAGATTTTAACAAGATTTAACCTCAAAATCACTTATACAGATTTCATAAGAACTAATTCCGTAAAAAGATTCAGGAATAGCTACTCTACAATTAGTACACCTTTCATCATAGCCACATGGCCAGGGAAAGAGCAAATATATTTGTATGTTCCTTTCTTATCAATTGTAAATTCGATTGTGTCTTCTTCTCCGCCTCCTAACAATTTAGTGTGAGCAATAATCGAAGCTTTTTCAGATTCGGGGATATAATCAGTCGCCGCTGCATCATTCGCTTTAAGCGCAAAAGCAGCTTCATCTGTTCCTTCTTTCAAGATTACTAAATTATGTCCCATTGCCTCTTTTGGAATTTTTCCAACATGCTTTAAAGTCAATTTAATTGGTTTTCCGGCAACAGCATGTAATTCATTTGTGTTGAACTGCATTTGGTCATTTCCTTCAATAATTAATACATTTTCTTCTGTTGATGTTACTGGTGCCGCTTCTCCTTCTGTTGATGATTCACTTTTTTCAGTCTGGTCAGCTGGAGTTGTTTCTTTTTTCCCACAAGAAGTTATTGCTAAAAATCCCATTAGGATCATTATTGAAAATTTTGTTTTTGTATTCATTTTAAGATAATTTATAAATGTTATTGTTTGTATTCAATATATTATTCCGAGCGGAATTCTTTTAAAGGCTTATTCTTTTAAAACTAAAGTTCTAATTCTCTGCTCACACTCTTTAAAAGCATGAATTTTTCAATTAAAACCAACACAAATATAGATAGACATAAAACAAAAGACAACCGTATCTTTAATTCATTTTTAACTCTACAAACATTATTTATAATGAAAATAATTAGTGTTAATAAAATCACTAATTCATCATTCGATTCTTATAAAAACCAATTTTAATTTTAACTTTGAGAATCCTTAATTTTCTAATATTGAAATAATGCCTTTAAGCAACTCAAAAGATTTAAAACTGGCTGTTCTTATTGATGCGGACAATGTGCCTTACAGCAATGTAAAAGGTATGATGGAAGAAATCGCAAAGCTGGGAACTCCAACCACTAAAAGGATTTATGCCGATTGGACAAAACCAAATGCTAACGGATGGAAAGGTGTTTTATTAGAACATGCCATCACTCCTATTCAGCAATATAGTTATACAGTTGGTAAAAACTCTTCAGATTCAGCATTGATTATTGATGCTATGGATCTTTTATATTCAGGAAAGTTAGACGGTTTCTGCATTGTTTCGAGTGACAGCGATTTTACGCGTCTGGCAATTCGTTTGAGAGAATCCGGCATGAAAGTAATTGGTATTGGCGAAAAGAAAACTCCAAGTTCGTTTATTGTTGCCTGCGATAGATTTATCTACATTGAAGTTTTGGACGGTGCAATTCAAAAGAAAAAACCAAAAACTCATACTGCTGCCGACACTAAAAAGCCAGTTGAAAAACCAGCTGAAAAAGCACTCCATAAAGTTGACAAACAAACTATAGAACTTATAGAAGCTACAATCGAAGATCTTGAAGATGATGACGGATGGGCATTTTTAGGAGATGTAGGAAACTTGGTTGTGAAGAAAAAACCCGAATTTGACCCTCGAAATTATGGCTACTCTAAGCTTACGCCAATGTTAAAGTCGCTGACAGATATTCTGGAGATTGATGAAAGAGAATCTGACAAAAAAGGAATCAAACACTTTTATGTGCGTTTACGATTCAATTAATTACCCGCATTTATTACCTATTTAATTTTTTAAAAACATGAGAAAGAAATTCTTTATTTACGGATTCTTATTGTTTCTAATTGTTGCAGCAATTTACTATTATACCGGCCGAGGCTATTTACTCGTTTTTATTATTCCTATTTTATTGATTATTGGAGCTTATAACGCTTCTCAAAAAAAACATGCTATTTTAAGGAATTTCCCTGTTCTGGGTTATTTCAGATATTTATTTGAAATGATTGCACCAGAGATTCAGCAGTATTTTATTGAAAGATCTACAGACGGAAAACCTTTCTCTAGAAATCAGCGCTCTTTAGTGTATCAAAGAGCTAAAAATATTGATTCTAGCACTCCTTTTGGAACGCAGTTAAACTTAAATACTGAGAACTACGAAGGAATCAAACATTCTATTTTCCCGGCACAAGTAAACGAAGAATTACCTCGAGTATTAGTTGGTGGAAAAGATTGCAAACAGCCTTATTCGGCTTCTTTATTTAATGTTTCTGCTATGAGTTTTGGTTCTTTGAGCGAACATGCAGTTCGTGCCATAAATATTGGTGCTAAAAAAGGAAATTTCTACCAAAATACCGGTGAAGGCGGATTAACAGAATTTCATCTTGCAGGCGGCGGCGATATTACCTGGCAGATTGGTACTGGTTATTTTGGGTGCCGTGATGCAGAAGGAAATTTTAGTCCTGAAAAATTTTCAGAAAAAGCAAATCTTCCGAATGTAAAAATGATCGAAATTAAACTTTCGCAAGGTGCAAAACCAGGTCACGGAGGTGTTCTTCCTGCTGCTAAAAACACCGAACAGATTGCTAAAATTAGAGGCGTGGTACCGCATACCATGATTTTGTCGCCTCCAGGCCATCATGCTTTTTCTGATGCAAAAGGATTAATTCATTTCATCAAACAATTACGTGATTTATCTAATGGAAAACCAATCGGATTTAAATTGTGTATTGGAAACACAGCTGAGTTTGAAGCCATCTGCCAAGAAATGATTGCAGAAGATATTTACCCGGATTTTATCACAGTAGATGGTGCAGAAGGCGGAACCGGCGCTGCGCCTCTTGAATTTGCTGATGGAGTTGGAATGCCTTTTGAACCAGCATTAATTTTCGTGAACAAAACTCTGGTTCGTTTAGGAATTCGTGATAAAATGCGAATTATTGGTAGCGGAAAAATAATCTCTGGTTATTCTATTCTACATGCCGTAGCACTTGGAGCAGATATGTGTAACAGCGCCAGAGGATTTATGTTTTCTTTGGGCTGTATTCAGGCTTTACGCTGCCATAATAATGAATGCCCAACTGGAGTGGCAACTCAAAACAAAATGCTGATGAAAGGTTTGGTTGTGACGGATAAATCTGAGCGTGTATATCATTTCCATAAAAATACACTGCACTCTGCAAATGAACTTTTAGCAGCAGCAGGAAAGAAAAGTTTCGCCGATGTGGACATTAATATTTTTATGCGCGGTGACGAATTTGCTAGTTTATCCGATATGTATTTCCCGGATAATTTGAAAAACGTTACGCAATTCTCATAAATAACAAAGCCTCTTTAAAATACTAAAGAGGCTTTTTTAAATTCCGTTATTTAAATTACAATTTTGCAGTTTCTTTACTTGGTTCTGCGGTTCCTTCTAATACCGCTAATTCTTGTTTGTCTACTACTTGCTGCGCCAAAATAGCATTATTATAAGCTAGGAAGTAAACATCAAAAGATACTCCTTCATTAACTAACTCAGTAGAAATCTGGTCATTTTTAATCATTTCTTTTAATAAATCAGGAAATGATTCTTTGTAGGCAATTCTGTTAGCATCGGTCTCTTCTAAATTCGTTTCAATTCTAATTTCGATTTTGTTGTCATTCAGAAAAGCTTTTGCTGTTGTACTTGTAATTCCGTTTCCTTTTATAGAAGAAGAATTATTATAACTACTTACATGTTCCTGAATTTTTTGCTTGGTGTTTTTACAGCTAACTAAAAACAATGCAAAAGAGAGCACGAATGCGATTTGGGCAATTTTTTTCATAAATTATTGGTTTTATAGTTATTTTTTAACTCAAACATAATTAATTTATGATACAAAAACAATGTTTTATCAACAAAATACAATAGATAATTAATTGAATACAAATTGATTATCCCTTAAAAACGAAAAAAAATGTAAGAATTCAAAAAGCTGTTTTTTGCTTTATTTGAAGTATAATCATAAAAAAGTCTCTTTAATTTGTTATTTAAAGAGACTTTCATATGTAGGAAATTAAACTTTTTAAAGTACTGATTTTTTACTTCAAAAAATATTTAAGAGATTCGCCATTTAAGATTTCTTTTCCCAGAACCGTGTTGTCATTGGCTAAAAAGTAAACATCAAACTGAACTCCTTCTTCAATCAATTGTCTCGGAATCTGATCTTTGGCAATAAGTTTCTTTATTAATTTCACAAAAGCTATTCCTGTAGCTAATTTGTTTGCCTCATTTTGTTCTAAATCGGTTTCAAAACGCAGTTCAATTTTATTATCGTTTATGTAACCTCGGGCTGTTGTTAATGTTACATGGTCGGCTCTAAAGCTTGGCGCAGTTTTATTATATTCCGTAACATATTCCTGAAGTTTTTGTTTGGTATTTTTACAGCTGGCAAGCATCAATACCATCATTATTGCAAATACAATTGGGCTTATTTTCTTCATGATATTTTATTTTAGTTTTTGAAGTCTTAATAATGCCTCAAGATAGTAATAATCTGCGTAATTTATAGAACAATCTATTTCACTTCCTGCAGGTTTATGACCTGTTGAATGCAATAAAAATGCTGAATTAACATCATGGCTTTGATAATGCTCTGAAAGTGAAACAATCATCTTTTTGGCTTTTGCCAAATACTCTATTTTCAAATTTTTATCTTTTGTATAAGAACTCAACTCTAAAAGCGCCGAAGAAACAATTGCTGCCGCAGAAGCATCTCTAGGTTCGTTAGGAATATTGGGCGCATTGAAATCCCAGTACGGAATTAAATCTTCTGTTGTTAATTTATCCAAATAAACACGAGCTAATTTATGTGCGAAATCTAAAAATTTAGGATCTTTAGTTTCTCTATAAGTCATTGTAAATCCATAGATTGCCCAAGCCTGTCCGCGCGCCCACATACTGTCATCGCTGTAACCTTGAGCCGTTCTGCCTTTGATCTTTTTCCCAGTTTCAAAATCATAAATTACAACATGATAAGAAGTATTGTCTGGCCTAAAATGATTGGCCATTGTAGTTTCCGCGTGTTTAACGGCAATATCATAAAGTTTTTTGTTTCCTTCATTTTTTGAAGCCCAAAACAGAAGTTCCAAATTCATCATATTGTCAATAATCGTATTATGACCTCCCATTTTATTATGCGGCCAAGATTGGATTGTTCCTACTTTCGGATTAAAAAGTGTTGCCAGCGTATCTGCTGTTTTCAATATAATTTGTTTGTACTCTGGATTTTTAGTCAATCGATATCCGTTTCCAAAACTATTAAAAACCTGAAAACCTAAATCATGGTCATTTGCTTTGCTTACAGATAAAGGCGTTAAAAAACGGGTGAATTTGTCGGCTTCTTTTTCCCATTTTTTGTCTTTTGTCGCTTCATACAAAAACCATAATTCGCCAGGCCAAAATCCGCTTGTCCAGTCTTTATAGTCAACAAATTTCCATTCTTTACTTCCGTTAGGAACTGTTCTTGGAGAAGTCCCGTCATTCGGAATCACTTTTAAAGTTTTAGAAGCCTGTGCTGCACAATATTCTAATTGCTTTTGAATATTAAATGATTTGTCTTTTTGAGAATAGCTTAGATTTCCGAAAAGAAATAAAGATAAAATCAGGGGAAAAAATTTTGAATTCATGTGGCTATTTTTGATAGTAAATTAATTGAACTGATAAATTTATGAAATAAAGTCAATCAATTAAGGATTTGTATTTTTCGTTCCCTAAAAACGTACTTTAAGTCCACTCCTTTTCTCTTTTTCAAAGTTTAAAAACTTTGAAAAAGAGAAAATCTTCAATATCTTGAAATAAAAGATTTAGTATAAATTTGCTCCTAACTAAACATTACTAAACTTGAAATCCAGAGTCTATTACTTCATTATTTTCCTCAGCATTATTTTCCTTGGAATCCTTTGCAGAAAAATCTCTTTTATTCCCTTATGGATTGGCGATTTTTTGTATGCAGTTATGATTTACTTTTTGGTTCGAATATTTCTTCCATTCAAAAAAACATATTTAATAGCAATTATTTCACTTTTGATTTGCTACGGAATTGAATTTCTGCAATTGTACCAAGCAGAATGGATTATAGAACTTAGAAAAACATTGTTTGGAAGATACGTTTTGGGACAGGGATTTTTATGGTCGGATATTCTTGCTTATACTTTCGGAATTGCCTCTGCTTTTCTTGTCGAAAAAATAGTTTTAAATTATATCAGTCAAAAGTCTGAGTGATTTTTTCGATATTTAAACTATTGGCCATCGCCATAAATATTTGATAATACGTTCCCTTATTATCATATAATTCATCATGAGTTCCTTTTTCGACACATCTACCTTTTTCTAAAACTATAATATTTGAGGCATCAATAATTTGAGAAATACTGTGCGAAATTATAATTACAGTTCTATCTTTTTTTATGGCGTCGAGAGACTTTTTTATTTGTTCTGTTGCAATCGCATCTAAACTCGCGGTTGGTTCATCTAAGAAAATTATGGGCGGATTTTTCAAAAACAATCTTGCAATGGCAATTCGCTGCTGCTGTCCGCCAGAAAGTAAATGCGCATCAGAATCATATCCTTTTGGCAATTGAATTACTTGTTCGTGAATATAGGCTTGTTTGGCAGCTTCGATAATTTCCTCTTTTGATGCTTCTGGCTTTCCGTATAAAATATTCTCTGCAATTGTGCCTTTAAAAATATGGTTTTTCTGAAGCACCAATCCAATATTTTTACGCAGGAAATCTGTATTATAATCTGCTAAATCAACTCCATCTAAAAAAATATGACCAGCCGAAGGCTGGTAAAATTTATCCAGCAAATTAATAACAGTACTTTTTCCCGCGCCACTCAATCCGACCAAAGCTGTCGTTTCATTTGGTTTGACAGTAAAATTAATATCGTAAAGTGCCTGTGTTCCGTTTGGATACACAAAATCTACATTTTTAACCTCTATTAATCCGTTAATTTTATCTGGAATAAAATCTCCGGTTGTTTCTATTTCCTGTTCTGATTCTAAAATATCAAAAAAGCCTTCAGAGTAAATAAGAGCATCGTTTACTTCATCGTAAATTCGGTGTAATTGTCTAATCGGAGACGAAACATTATTAAACAACATAATATGAAACATTATGGCACCAATTGTCATCTGGTTGTTCAACACAAAATAAGCTGTTAATATAATGATAATCACTACTCCTATCTGCTCGACAAAACTTTTAACGCTTTCAAAAATAAAACTCGTTTTTCTGGTTGCTAATTGATTTTCGGTCATTTCATATTGAATCTTTTCGTGGCGTTCTGCTTCTGTCGATTCTCGAACAAAAGATTTAATGACCGTAATAGATTCAATTAAACTTATAATTCCGTTGTTTTTAGTTTCGCGGTAATTACGCATTCGTCTTCTAAATCCGCTTAATTTTCTCGCCTGCAATTGACTTATGTAAAAATAAATCGGAATAATACACAAACTCACCAAACCAACATAGACATTGGCATAAAACATTATCACCAATGCCACAAAAGCATTTGCAAATAATGGCAGAATATCAATAAAAAAGTTTTGGACCAATCGTGTTAAACTGCTAATGCCTAGATCGATTCTGGTTTGAAGTTTTCCGCTTTCATTTTCATCAGAAGTATAAAATTCCATTCTATAACTTAGGATTTTTTCAACAATGGTTTGAGAAATATCACGGGTTATAAAAATACGGAGTTTTTCTCCGTAGAATTTTTGCCCAAACTGTACAACTGAATTAACCAATTCTTTAATTAACAACACAATACTAATAATACCTAATAAATGAAAGCCTTTAGAAAGCGGCTCGTGTGCGACCATTAAATTATTGATGGTATCGACAGTGTATTTTAGAATTAAAGCATTTACCTGAGCCGCAAATGAACCTAAAAACGTAAGCAGTAAAGTAGCAATTACCATTTTTCTGTAAGGCTTTACAAAAGGCATTATTTTTTTATAAAGAACCGATAACTGCATTTATTTTATTTTTTAGGTAACATATCAAATATAAGAATTCTAAATTTGTGTTGAAATCATTTAAACAGATAATTCTATGAAACTCGTTTTCGCTTCAAACAACAAAAATAAAATCGCAGAAATACAAAGTATGGTTCCTGAGAGCATTAAAATATTAAGTCTAGAAGATATTAACTGCCTTGAAGATATTCCTGAAACTGCGGAAACAATTGAAGGAAATGCTATTTTAAAAGCCGATTATGTAACTCAAAAATATGGTTATGATTGTTTTGCTGATGATACTGGCTTAGAAGTAACCGCATTAAATGGCGAACCTGGCGTTTATTCTGCGCGATATGCTGGCGAACAAAAAAATGCAGATGACAATATGAATAAGCTTTTAGAGGCATTAAAAAATGAAGAAAATCGCAGCGCCCAGTTCAAGACCGTTATTACTTTAAACCTTGGAGGAAAACAACATTTATTTACCGGAATTGCCAAAGGAACTATTACCTCAGATAAAATGGGAACAAATGGTTTTGGATATGATCCTATTTTTAAACCTGAAAATTTTGATGAAACCTTCGCTCAACTGCCATTAGAAGTAAAAAATAAAATAGGCCACCGCGGAAAAGCAGTTCAGCAACTAATTGATTTCCTGAGTGCCGCAAAATAATTGTTTCAAATACAACATTTTAAAGACTAAATTTTAGATTTCATGACGTGTTTTTTGTGTGTTTTCTGATTTTTTTATTAAAAATCATTTTAATAAAAATGTAACTTTTTGAAAATCAAATCATAACAAATACATAATTCTTGAATTACCATTAGTTTATCTGAATAATTAACAGTAATTTTGCACCCTATTTTAAATACATATATGAATAAATTTGAACAATTAGGATTGAATGAATCGTTACTGAAGGCGATTTTAGATCTAGGATTTGAAAATCCGTCAGAGGTACAGGAAAAGGCGATTCCCCTATTATTGGAAAAAGACACAGATATGGTTGCGTTGGCTCAGACAGGGACAGGGAAAACGGCAGCTTTCGGTTTTCCGCTAATTCAAAAAATTGATGCTGACAACAGAAACACACAAGCATTAGTTTTATCGCCAACACGAGAACTTTGTTTACAGATTACCAACGAACTTAAAAACTACTCAAAATACGAAAAAGGTATTAATGTGGTAGCAGTTTACGGCGGGGCTAGTATTACAGAGCAAGCTAGAGACATTAAAAGAGGAGCGCAGATTATCGTTGCAACTCCAGGAAGAATGCAAGACATGATTAATAGAGGTTTGGTTAACATTAAAAATATAGATTACTGTATTCTTGATGAGGCTGACGAAATGTTAAACATGGGATTCTATGAGGATATCGTATCTATTTTATCAGATACTCCAGACGAAAAAAGTACATGGTTGTTCTCTGCAACTATGCCGCAAGAGGTTGCTAGAATTGCAAAACAATTCATGAGTGACCCAGTTGAAATTACTGTTGGAGCCAAAAACTCAGGTTCTGCAACAGTTTCTCACGAATTTTACTTAGTAAATGCTCGTGACCGTTATGAAGCTTTGAAACGTTTAGCTGATGCTAATCCAGATATTTTCTCTGTAGTTTTCTGTCGTACAAAAAGAGACACACAAGCTATTGCTGAAAAATTAATCGAAGACGGATACAGTGCTGCTGCTTTACACGGAGATTTATCTCAAGCACAGCGTGATGGTGTAATGAAATCTTTCCGCGGAAGACAAATTCAGATGCTTGTTGCTACTGACGTTGCTGCGCGTGGTATTGACGTTGATAACGTAACACACGTTGTAAACTACCAATTACCTGATGAAATTGAAACTTACAACCACCGTTCTGGTCGTACTGGTAGAGCTGGAAAATTAGGAACTTCTATTGTAATTGTTACAAAAAGTGAGTTGCGTAAAATTTCTTCTATCGAAAGAATCATCAAACAAAAGTTTGAAGAAAAAACTATTCCATCTGGAATTGAAATCTGCGAAATCCAATTATTGCACTTAGCAAATAAAATTAAAGATACTGAGGTTGATCACGAAATTGACAACTATTTACCAGCAATTAACAATGTTCTTGAAGATTTATCTAAAGAAGAATTGATTAAGAAAATGGTTTCTGTAGAATTTAACCGTTTCATTACTTACTACAAAAAGAACAGAGATATCTCTGCTCAATCTGGAGAAAGACGCGAAAGAGGAGATTCAGAACCAAGAGAATTCAATAATAACGGAGCAGTTCGTTATTTTGTAAACATCGGTTCTAGAGACAATTTTGACTGGATGTCATTAAAAGATTACTTAAAAGAAACATTAGATTTAGGTCGTGATGATATCTTTAAAGTTGACGTAAAAGAAGGTTTCTCTTTCTTTAACACTGATCCACAGCATACTGACAAAGTAATGGACGTTTTAAACAACGTACAATTAGAAGGTCGTCGTATCAATGTTGAGATCTCTAAAAATGACGGAGGCGGAAGACGCGACCACAACAATCGTGGCGGCGGAAGAAGTTCTGGACCAAGAAGAGAAGGAAACTTTGCTCCAAGACGTGAAGGTTCTGGAGGCGGATTTAGAAGCGACAGAAATTCGTCAAGAGACGGAGGATCTAGAGAAGGTGGTTTTAGAAGCGACAGAAATTCATCTGCTCCAAGAAGAGAAGGTGGTTTTAGAAGTTCTGCTCCAAGAAACGAAAATGGTTCTTCAGAAAGAGCTCCAAGACGTTCTGAAAACTTTGGCGACAGCCCAAGACCAAGAAGATCTAGAAGAGATTAATACTTTAGCATCTCAAAATACAAAATCCCAAATTCCAGATATAATTGGAATTTGGGATTTTTTTATATTAAGAATCTTACTCTCTAGGAATGAGTTTTGTAATTACTAAAGCAAGACTGCTTCCTTTGTTAATTTTCTTATAATTAAATTCCAAGACTGCAAAATATTTAATCCCGATTTACTACTTTTAGAGCTTTAAATCAGGATATGAAATATTTCGCAGTTTTCTTTTTTATTCTTCTAGCTAACATTGGTTTTGCGCAAGATACGCAGCCAACTGTTCCTCAAAGAGTTTCAGGTTATATTATTAATGACAACAGTAAACAACCTCTTGCCGGTGTAAACGTTATTAACACTAACAAAGTTCGCGGTGCAAAATCTGACGAAAAAGGATATTTTGAAATTGATGTTCAGGTTAATGACACACTTCACTTTTCTATTCTAGGGTTTCAATCTCTAAGAATTAGAGTTACAAATGACTGGATAAAAAATAAAGTAACCCGTATTCAGCTTACTGAAAAAGCAATTGCTTTAGAGGAGGTTATCATTGCTCCGTTTACTTTAACAGGATATCTTGAAATTGATTCTAAATTAATTCCAACAAAAGAAAACTATCGTTACAGCATTTCTGGACTTACGCAAGGTTATGAAGCAGGAGAATATGCTCCAAATGCCTTTGGTAAAGTATTAGGATCAATATTTAACCCCGCGGATATGCTCTATAATTTCTTTGGAAAAAACGGTAAAGAACTCAAGAAGCTAAAGGAAATGAAGAAAGATGATACGGTACGAACACTTCTGGAATCTAAATACGACCGCGAAACAGTTGCCGTGTTATTAGGAGTCAGCAAAGACGAGATTCCTGAAATCATGCACAGATGTAACTATTCTGATTCTTTTATACAAACTGCAAATGATCTTCAGATTATGGATGCCATTAGCGCTTGTTATGAGCAGTATAAAGTATTAAAACGTAATTAAGAATCTCCTTCATAAGGAAAATATTTAAATCCTCAATTCTAAAATTGAGGTTTTTTTTTGGCGTTTAAGTTTTTAAAAGCTTTACATTTACTAAAACACCATCAAAATCAATAAATTATGTCAAAGGGTCAAGATGCTAAAAAAACAGCAAAAAAAGAACCGTTAAAAACGGCTAAAGAAAAGAAAGAAGAAAAAAGAGAAAAGAAAAATACTCCTAAGAGAGATTAAGTTTTTTAGTCGCAGTTTACAGTCACAGTTTACAGTTTTCTTAGAAACTGAAATTAACTGTGACTGAATACCGTGACTGAAAACTATTTAACTGGAATATTCGAAAGAATTTCTAATAGAAATTTCCAATATTTTTGAGCTGAAGAAATACTAGCTCTTTCATCTGGAGAGTGTGCTCCATGAATTGTTGGGCCAAAAGAAATCATATCCATATCTGGATAATTTGTTCCTAAAATTCCGCATTCTAAACCAGCGTGGCAAGCTACAACCTTAGGCTGTTCTCCATTTTGCTTTTCGTAGATTTCTTTTAAAACTTCTAATATTTCAGAATTAACATTTGGAGTCCATCCTGGGTAAGAACCAGAAAGTTCAACTTCGCATCCCACTAATTCGAAAGCAGAACGCAAAGAATTTGCTAAATCAAATTTTGAAGATTCAACAGAAGAACGCGTTAAACATCCAATCGAAATTTCTCCGTCTTTAATAATTACTCGCGCGATATTATTTGAAGTTTCAACCAAATCTGCCATATCAGCGCTCATTTTGTAAACGCCATTATGTGCGGCGTAAATCGCTCTGATGATTCCTTCCTGAACCCCTAAATCCATTACTTTTTCAGGTAGTTCTCCTTTTACAATTTCAATTGATAAGTTTGGCTCAGTTGTTTTGTATTCAGCTTTGATGTCAGAAATAATTTCCTGCATATCATACACATAAGCTTCATCAAACATTTGAGAAATAATTATTTTAGCAACACTTTCTCTCGGAATTGCATTTCTTAAACTTCCACCGTTTACTTCAACAATCTGTAAACCGAAGTTTTCAAATCCATCAAATAATAAACGATTCATTATTTTATTAGCATTCCCTAAACCTTTATGAATATCCATTCCTGAATGTCCTCCGTTTAGTCCTTTTACTGTAATTGTGTAACCAACAGAGCCTTCTGGAACTTCTTCTTCATGATACGCTCTTGTAGCCGTAACGTCAATTCCTCCTGCACATCCAATGTCAATTTCATCGTCTTCTTCGGTATCTAAATTCAATAAAATCTGACCTTGAAGAATTCCGCCTTTTAGGTTTAGCGCACCAGTCATTCCTGTTTCTTCATCAATTGTAAACAAAGCTTCAATTGCTGGATGCGGAATATCTTTACTTTCTAAAATTGCCATAATTGTAGCTACTCCCAATCCGTTATCTGCACCTAGAGTTGTGCCGCGAGCGCGAACCCAGTCTCCATCAACATACATATCAATTCCCTGCGTATCGAAATCAAAAACTGTATCTGCATTTTTTTGGTGAACCATATCCAAATGCCCCTGCATTACAATAGCTTTGCGATTTTCCATTCCTGGTGTAGCCGGCTTTCTGATGATTACGTTTCTAATTTCATCTTCGAAAGTCTCTAAACCTAAACTGTTTCCAAAGTTTTTCATAAACTCAATTACGCGCTCTTCTTTTTTTGAAGGACGAGGAACGGCATTTAAATCTGCAAATTTATTCCAAAGTGCTTTTGGCTCCAGATTTCTTACTTCTTGACTCATTATATTTTGTTTGATGTTTAACAATTAAGAGCTTCAAAGTTACAAAGTTTAAATGCTTTTTTCGATACAAATTATAGGATATTAATCCAGAAATCTTTTCCCTGTTTATGCCACATAGTGGCATTTCGTTGGTAATAAAATAAAACAAGGAGCGATCATGCGTTCCTATAGGAACGCTTGGCTTCAATATGCATAAATACTCTACCAATCAATTGTGCCTGACGGCACATTTAAATACCAATATTTAAAAGTTTTTATATTATAATTCATTTATAGAATGAGAAAATTTCAAAAAAATAAACTCAACTTCTATTTAATTATTATTTTTATAAAAAACCTAAACCGTGAGATCAAAATACATTTTACCTATATTTCTTCTTGTTCAAATTATCTTTTTAAGAATCCTCGCCTTCTTTCCAGACTTTGTTGAAGGTTTTTACAGTAACAATTTATTTGTTAGAATTTCTCATTTTTTAAGGATAGCACTAGGAAAAGTTCCATTTTCTATTGGAGATTGTATTTATGCTTTTCTAATTTTAGGTATAATTGGCTGGTTTTGGAAAATTCGTAAAACATGGAGAACAGATTGGAAAGATCATCTTTTAAAGATATTAAGCAAAATTTCTGTTTTTTACTTTTTCTTTCATCTTCTTTGGGCGTTCAATTATTATAGAGAGCCTCTTTTCGAAAAAATGGAAATCAAGAGAGAGTATACAGATGCTGATCTTTTAGCTTTTACGAAAAGATTAATTACAAAAACGAATGAAGTTCAGTTTGCAATTACTAAAAATGACACAGCAAAAATTGTTTTTCCTTACTCTCAAAAAGAATCGTTTAAAATGATTTTAAACGGTTATGACAATTTGGCGAAGGAACATCCTTATTTTAAATATGAAATTTTAAGCGTTAAGAAATCCCTATTCAGCACACCATTGACTTATATGGGTTTTGGCGGTTATTTGAATCCGTTTACCAATGAGGCTCAGATCAATTATTTACTGCCAATGTACACTTTTCCTCAAACTACGGCGCACGAAATGGCGCATCAAATTGGTTTTGCCAGTGAAAGTGAATGTAATTTTATAGGTTTTTTAGCTTCCGCTAAAAATGATAATCTTTATTATCAGTATGCTGGATATAGTTTTACATTGAATTATTGTTTAGGAATCTGGAAATTCAAAAACGAGAAAGTTTTTAATCAATTAAAGAAATCTGTACATATTGGTATCTTAAGAAATTATAAGGAGAGTCAAGATTTTCACAAAAAGTACGATACTTTTCTTGATGAAGGATTTTATTTTCTTTACGATAATTTCTTAAAATCAAACAACCAAAAAGATGGCATGGACAGTTACAGCAAATTCATTGACTTGGCAATTAATTATTATAAAACCAGAAAACTTTGATTCAACTGTAACAAAAATGATTTCATAACTACTAATACTTTTATGAGCGAAAATCTAGAACAGTCATTTGTTGCGCAATTGCAGGCAAATCAGAATATAATCCACAAGATTTGTAGATTATATACTGCTGGAGAAGATGCTAATAAAGATTTATTTCAGGAAATTACCATTCAGCTCTGGAAGGCTTATCCAAAATTTAGAGGCGACAGTAAATTTTCGACTTGGACTTATCGCGTGGCTTTGAACACCGCCATTACATTATACCGCAAAACCAAAAGAACTATTTCTACCGTAGATTATGAAAACCACCAGCATTTTGTAAAAGATGTTGACTACAATTACGAAGAAGAAGAACAGATAAAATTGATGTACAAAGCAGTTTACCAGCTTAACGACATCGAAAAAGCATTAGTTTTTATGTATTTAGAAGACAAAGATTATCAAGAAATAGCTGAAACCTTAGGAATCAGCGAAGTGAATGCGCGCGTGAAAATGAACAGAATTAAAGGGAAACTTAAAAAAATACTGAATCCTTAAAAATTATTATGAAAGAACTGGATTTATTAAAAAAAGACTGGCAGAAGAACTCAGGTTCTTTTCAACAAATTTCTGAAACTGAAATCTATAAGATGATTCACAAAAAATCATCTTCCATTGTAAAATGGATTTTGATTATCAGTATTTTGGAAATTTCGTTTTGGACTTTTTCAAACTTATTTATTAATACGGATGATGTTTTAAGAAAAATCAATCATCCCGAAATTGTTATGGCTTTAGAGTTTTTAACGTACTTTAATTATATTGTCGTTCTTATTTTCGTTTACATTTTCTATAAAAACTACAAAACGATTTCGACCACTGTAGCTACCAAATCATTAATGAGTGCCATTTTAAAGACTAGAAAAACAGTTCAGTATTATGTTTGGTATAATTTAGGAATGATTGTAATAACAGCTATTTTAAGTTTCTTTATAGCTTTTGTTTACAATCCTGACATGGAATTTCTGAGAGAAAAATTAGCCTTAAACGGAAGAGCTATGTTTGTTACAATAGGAATTTTATTCTTGGTAATTTTAGGCTTCTTCGGTTTATTCTGGTGTTTCTACAGAATAATCTACGGAACTCTTTTAAGAAGATTATATACTAATTATAAGGAGTTGAAGAAAATAGATTTTTAAGTTGCCAAGGTTCTGAGATACGCTAAAGTTCTGAGATACTAAGATACTAAGATACTAAGGTTCTAAGTTTTTTTGACAACTTGAAACTTGAAACCTGAAACAATCTAAAATCTAAAATCAGAAATCTAAAATCACTAATAATCCCACTGTCTGAGTTTATTAAGTTCTTCCTGTGCTTTAATTTCTTCTGCTGGAATTACTTTTAAAAATGAAGGATGCTGTTCGATTGCGTATTCTACTTTTTCAACAATTTGCTCGATTGTATCGTTTTCATAATCAATATCAAGAGGTTCTTTGATGATGAAAGACTGCAGGATCCCTTTTTTCTTCATTCGAAGTCCTTTTTTATCGAATGATCTACGGAAACCATCAATTACAATCGGAATTACAATTGGTTTATGCTGTTTTATAATATGAGCAGTTCCTTTACGAACAGGCTTAAAAGATTTTGTAGTTCCCTGCGGAAAAGTAATAACCCAGCCGTCCTCAAGAGCAATTCGAATGTTTTCGGTATCGTTTGGATTTACATCGCGTTTCTCTGTAACATCAACGCCTTTAGCACGCCAAGTTCTTTCGACTGTAATTGCTCCTACATAAGCCAAAATTCTTGGCAGTAATCCTGCCTGCATGGTTTCTTTTGCAGCAACATAATACAAATTCATTTTAGGCTGCCACAAATAGCCAATGTTCTTAATAGTATCTTGACGTCCGCTTAAACTTGCGTTAAACACATGAAACATTGCAACAACGTCTGCAAAATAAGTTTGGTGATTGGATATAAATAAGACATTAGAATCTGGGAGTGTTTTAATAATTTCAGATCCTTCAATCTGCAAATCGTTAAAACCTCTATATCTTCTATGCGTCATGGCACCCAAAATTCGGATTAACCATTTCTTGATGAATAATATATGCCCAAAAGGATTTCGTTTAAACAATCCCATAACTAATTTATCTTATTTTTTTGTTAGGTCGCAAACATACAAAAATTATTCTTTTAGCAACACTTTAAAACAATTTCTCCAATTTACACCTATTAAAATGAATATCAAATTGTTAAATAAACATTTTTAAATTTCATGCCCAAAAGTCATTTTTAATACATCTCTCAATTCGCTCAAGATCATTGCTGTTGCACCCCAAACCACATGATTTTGAATATTGAAAGCCGGCACTAAAATATTAGCACCATAAGAAGTTGATAATCTGGCCTCGATAATTATTTCATCATTTAAAAAAACCGACAAAGGCAGTTCAATGATACTTGCAACTTCTCTAATATCAGGGTAAAAAGAAAGCTCTTCTTTTGCAATTCCTAAAAACGGATGCACCAAAAAATTACTGGGCGGAATATACATGGGAGAAAAATGTTTGATTATTTCTATTTTATCACTGGCAACTCCAACTTCTTCATGAGTTTCGCGCAGTGCAGTAGTTTCAAAATTCAAATCTTCTTTTTCATATTTTCCTCCAGGAAACGCAATCTGAGCAGAATGCACTCCATCATAAGCATTTCTTACAATCAAAACTAAATGTGTTTTTTCCTGCTTTGGGTAAAACAGCATCATTACTCCTGCCATTCTAGCATTCAGTGCTTCAATATCAAGATTTTTTAATCCCTCAATGCGTTCTTTTGGAGCCATTTTTAAATGTGATTCGACCGCTGGCAGTTCAACCGGAATAATATTGGGAACATATTTCAAAAAGTCTTGAAAATTCATAATCAAAGCTTATTTTTGTACTTTTAAATAAAACATAAATATACTCTAGAAAACGCAGTACCGCAAGTTTTCTAAAATTAAAGCCTAAAAAATGTACAGCAGAGAAGAATCACAAAAAATTAAAAGAGAATTTTGGGTAGCTTTTGCAGAAAAATACCCTCGCAAATGGGTGCTTTATGATACAAAGATTAAAGACTTCTCTTTTAAATTTTATGTAGACAATAAAAAGGCTCAGGTTTTAATTGATATTGAACATAGAAGTGATGAAAAGCGTACAGCTTACTTCGAAAAAATAGAAGCTTTAAAAAACATTCTGGAAGAAGAATTTATTAAAGATTTGGTTTTTGAAAAAAATTATACTCTAGAAAGCGGTAAAACAATCAGCAGAATCTGGGTTGAAAAAACAGGTGTTGGTTTTAGCAACCGAAATAACTGGGATACAATTTTTGATTTCTTTAATGAAAACATGCATGCTTTGGAAATGTTTTATTTAGAGTATGATGAGTTTATTAAGGATATTGATGTATTGTAAGAAAGGCTCTGAGTTTCTCAGAGACTAAGGTTCTAAGGCGTATATAATAAACCCGATAGATTTTAAAAACCTGTCGGTGTTTTTTTACCTCTTTAATGAAAAATGTCCTTTTTTTATAATTCCATTTTCCAATACCAATTGAAACCAGTAATCAGAAGAAGGTAACGCATTTCCATTATAATTTCCGTCCCAGCTGCCATTTTTTCCTAAAGTCTTTAAAAGCTTACCGTATCTATCAAAAATATGAACACTATAATTTTGATTTTCCAGCCCCTTAATCTCCCATGTATCATTAAATCCATCGGCATTTGGCGTAAAAAACTGGGGAATTATATAGCTATAAGTTTCCTCCTCTTTTTTGCAATCTGAACCAGCATTAGAGACATACAGATTTATTTTCGATTTTGCACTGCAATTAGTACTTATTTCTGTTACATTAACTACAATTTCCTGAAAGTTTTTAGTAGAATTAATATACGATTCGTTAATCAAAGAACTAATATCATTTCCGTTTTTGTCAAAATATGAAAATGTAAAAAGTGACGGATCATTTACAAGAACAGAATTAACTTTTGACAAATCGAATGTTGCAAAACCTGTTCCGTTCAAATCGCACTTATATAGATCAGGAACAATGTTTAATGTAAAAGAAGAGATTGTTTCCAATTCAATTTTAGTATCTTCATAACAGCTTGGATTGTTTTTATTTGCCACTCTAATATTAATATTTTCAGAGAAAGGATTAATATTAGAATAATTATTTGGCAAAGGTGAAGGCAATTTATTACCATTTTTATCTGTGTATGTAAAAACGTAGTTTTCAGGATTTGCAACTAAATCTTTTTCAATAGTTGACATATCAAAACTCGAAGAAAAACCATTTCCTAAATCAGCACATGAAGTTAAAATAGGAATCGTATTTAATACAGGTTTTGAGGAATTTAAATATTCATAAGTATTAAATATGTAAACAGCTCCAGCATAACCAACATAATTTTGTTCATTTGCGTCTAATGCCGCCCAATAGGCTCCAACAAAAAAATCATCGTTATACAAGGAAATTGAGCTTCCAAATGAATCACTATTATTTTTTATAATTGGATGAACAATCTGGTACTCAACCCACTTATTATTACTTTTATCTTTTTGAAACATATATACACGACCATAAACTTTTGATAATGCTCCCAAATTATCATACACCCTTTCACCCCCTACAACTGCCATTTTATCATTAGAGATTTCTATCTTACCACCTAACCCAGCTGTAACAGAAACATCAGAAGCTCTTATCTTCTGAAACCCCGTCCATTGATTACTTGCGTTTTTTCTAAAAACATAAATTGAGCCTGCAAATGTCAATGGTCCTCCTCCATCTCCGCTTTCAGAAGAATCATAATCATCTTCTCCTGGAGCAGAAATCACGATATCATCTTTAGCAACTTTAACCGTTGCGGCAAATCTATCCTGTAACCCTCTAAAATCGTAAGCTGTTAATTTTTGAACTTCCCTCCACGTATTTGAATTGCTGTTTTTTTCAAAAACATATGCAGCTCCTGCCCAATTAACTCCTTCTTCAACTGCACCAACCACAATGGTATTTTCAAAAATAGAAACTGAATTTCCAAAATTGTCTCTTCTTTCTCTATCACTTGCAACAATTTTTTGGACAAAATCCCATGTACCGGTATTGTTTCTATGATATATATATGCAGCCCCTGCATTCTCTAAATAATTAGCAAAATTACCATCTGTACTATTATAAAAAGCACCTACAACCATAAAATCTCCAGACATGGCAAGAGTTGTTCCATAATTGTCATAAATAATATTTTCAGATCTGGTTATTTTTTGCTTTAATTTATATAAATCATCCGAATCCCTTTCGTACATATATACTGCTTTTCCACCAAGTCCCAAAACAGGATCACAACCTACAATTGCAAGTGTTTTTCCTTCCATGACAATCAAAGTTCCGAAACCACAATAATTTATAGCATCTGGAAGAGTAAGTTCTTGATAAATTGACCATCCATCGCAATCTTGTTTAGCGATATATATTTTACCTGCATTTTCTACACCAGCAATATCAACTTCATCTGCTGAATACGCAGCATATCCATCAAAAGTAGAAACAGAAAATCCGAAGCTATTATCTCTAATTCTTATAGGTTCAACAATTTTAAAATTTTGTTTCCATTGTTGAGATGAAGCAGATAATACGATAAAAAATAATAAAAAAGAAGTGATTTTTTTTACACTCATAGCGACATATGCACGTTAAACAAATCTTTTTAGCTAGACTGTAAAAATATTATAAACAATAATATGATCATCGTAATTGATATAAAGCTGTTTACGATAATCTTGTTTTTTGCGGGTTATAATGGAAAGTTTGCATTCTCTACCGTCGTTGTCTTTGCACACAAAAGAATACACAATATCGGTATCATTCTCTTCACGCTCAATATAATCTAAAATACTAAAAAGCTGGATTTCCTGTGAATAAACAACGATTCTATGTTTATTTGTATCTAAAACAACGGAAAGATTTACTAAATCCAAATTGGACCATTCGCCCCATTTCCCTCTTTCATTTTTCTCTAAAACGCTAAATCCTGAGGTTTTAAAATGATAAGACTGACTTTGAGACTGCTGGAATCCAAATACCAGAAAAAGTATTACTATATAGGTGCGTAAAAAATTCATAGATATTTTCTTGCGGATAATTAAAAGTCAAAAGTAGTCTTTTCTTTGCATGCGACTTCAAATTCGGCGATCATTTGTTGAATAATTTCTTCAACTGGCAGAATTTTATGAATCAATCCTGCCACTTGTCCAATCTCAAGTTCGCCTTCATCCAGATCGCCTTCAAACATACCCTTTTTAGCTCTTGCACGACCTAAAAGCTGTGCTAATTCTTCTTTTGAAGGGCAGTGTTTATACAATTCCTGAACGTCTTGGTAAAACTTATTTTTGACTAATCTAACTGGAGCTAATTCTTTCAATGTCAATTGCGTATCTCCTTCTTTAGTATTAACTATAGTTTCTTTAAAATTATTGTGTCCAGAAGATTCTACAGAAGCTGCAAAACGACTTCCAACTTGAACACCATCGGCACCCAAAATCATTGCAGCCAGCATTCCTCTTCCTGTTGCAATTCCACCCGCGGCAATTAAGGGAATCTGAATTTTTTCTTTCACCATCGGAATCAAAGTCATCGTCGTGGTTTCTTCACGTCCATTATGTCCTCCAGCTTCAAAACCTTCTGCCACAACAGCATCTACACCTGCGTCCTGCGCTTTTAGGGCAAAAGCACTACTGCTTACCACATGCACTACTGTAATCCCCTTTTCTTTTAAAAATGAAGTCCACGTTTTAGGATTTCCTGCAGAAGTAAAAACAATTTTTACGCCCTCTTCAATCACGATATTTATGATTTCTTCAATGTTTGGGTATAACATTGGAATGTTGACACCAAATGGTTTGTCCGTAGCTTTTTTACATTTTTGGATATGTTCTCTCAAAACTTCTGGATACATAGAACCTGCGCCAATAAGCCCTAAACCGCCCGCATTACTCACTGCCGAAGCTAATTTATATCCGCTGTTCCAAATCATTCCGCCTTGAATAATTGGATATTTTATATTAAAAAGTTGTGTGATTTTATTCATTCAAATAAATTATTGCTTGATTAGCTTTCCTGTTTTATGCAGATTATCAGCATCAAAACTATAAAAATAAAGTCCGCTTTGTAAAGACTGTAAAGAAAGAACTGGATTGGAATTATTAATCTTTTCTTCAATTAATTTTTGGCCTAACACCGAATAAATAGTGACAGAGGCTGTGTTATTTTCGGTTAAAAAAGAAAAAGAAACTTCATTTTTAACAGGATTTGGATATACGGCAAAAGAAGCTTCTGCAACAAAATCATTAACACTTAAAGTCGCACCGAAATTCGGAATTCCGTAACCATAATTATTATCTGGGTTTGTGAATCTGTCAGAAGAAGCCAAAATCATTTGTCGAATTTGTTTATTGGTTTTAGTTGGAAAAGCCTGCCATAAAGAGGCTGCCATTCCAGCCATTATCGGGCAAGAAAAAGATGTTCCATTTGCGGTTCCAATATTTCCGTTTGGATCAGAGACTACTGAAGCCACGCCTTGCGCCATAATATCTGGTTTTATTCTTCCATCATAACTTGGTCCAATCGAACTTGAACTAGCCCTCACTTTAGTAGCATTAACAGAACCTATAGCCAATACCGAAACTGCATCGGCTGGAGAGCCAATATGTTTTTCAACCTGAATTCCTTCATTTCCAGCAGAAGCCAAAACTAAAATCCCTTTACTAAAAGCTGTTTCTGCACCACGCGAAATGAAATTGGTAATTCCATTCATATCGCTGTAAGTATGATTGTACCTAGACTCGTCACGATCACCAAAGTATCCTAACGAAGTAGTAATTATATCGACTCCTAAAGCATCTGCTTTTTCGGCAGCTTCAACCCAAAGCGATTCTTCTACCGGATTTTCTAAAGCACCAATTTCTGTAATAAAAAGATAATAAGAAGCATTTGGAGCTGTTCCAACTAACGAATTTTCTTTGTAACCGCCCATTGTAGAAAGCACCTTTGTCCCGTGATCACTGCCTGTGTAGAAATTGGCATTTCTTGTTGTATAATCATAACCGCCTAAAATTCGGTTATTATTTCTAAGATTCTCAAAAGGCTGTGCTGTGTTTACGCCTGGAAAACCCCCATCAAAAACTGCAATAATTTTTCCTTCTCCAGTAAAATTCTGCTGATGCAAAATTTGTCCGTTCAGCATCTGAATTTGATTTGCAGAATTGCCATACGAATAATCTATTGCCGCCTCCAGCTTATTGAGACCTTTAGCTGTTTTAGTTTCCGAAACTTTTTTGGCTGTAGTGTTTAAAGTTTTATCAGCAAATTCTATTTTCTGGACAAAAGGCAATGTTTTTAATGCATTTATATTTGCCTGAGTTCCCTGAATATGAAGTGCATTCAACCATTTGGACTGCGCCATAACTGTTATACCGGCACTGGATTTAATTTGGCTTACATAAGAAGTTTCCAAAGGAGCATCTGTAATATCTAAAGCGATATTTTGATTGGTTCTTCGATCTAAAGCTTTCTGAGAAAGTTCTGTCAACGGATTATCAAAAAACAACTGCGCATTAGGTTTTCCGTTAAAATAAACCCACGCATCTTCTTGTGCAAATACCGCAAACGAAAGAAGTAATAAAAGGAAAGTAAAGTTATATTTCATAGCGTACCTTTGAGGAATTTTTTCCAAATAAGGTATAAAGCTAAGAAATTACTCCCGAACCAACTAATTCATTTTCTAAATACCAAGCAACAAATTGTCCTTCTGTAATGGCAGACTGTGCTTCTTCAAATTCAACGTACATTCCGTCTTCAAATTGATGTAAAATTGCTTTCTGTAATGGCTGACGGTAGCGAATTCTAGCCCTCACTTCCATTTTCTCACCTGCTTTCAAAGCCAAATCTTCTCTAACCCAGTGTACTTCAGATTTTCCAACAAAAAGTGCTTTTTTAAATAATCCAGGATGTAAACTTGACAAACCTGTATAAATAGTGTTCGTTTCAACATCAGTAGCAATTACAAATAATGGATCAGTAGTTCCTCCAACGTTCAAACCTTTTCTCTGCCCCACAGTAAAATAATGCGCTCCTTGATGTTTGCCCACTACTTTTCCCATTGTTGGAACGTAGTTTAACTTTTGAGATTCTAATTTTAAATCTTCTTCTAAAGAAATTCCAGCTGGTTTTTCACCAACATAAATAGCATCATTTTTATCAACTTGAACAATTTTACCTTCTTTAGGCTGTAATTTTTGCTGTAAAAATTCTGGAAGGCGAACTTTCCCTATAAAACATAATCCTTGAGAATCTTTCTTTTCTGCGGTAACCAATTCCATTTCGGCAGCGATTTCGCGCACTTCTGGTTTGGTTAAAGCGCCAATTGGAAACAACGCTTTAGACAATTGCTCTTGTGACAACTGACATAAAAAATAAGATTGATCTTTATTTACATCATTCCCAGCAATTAATTGATAAACTGTTTTTCCGTCAACTTCGATTTCACTTTTTTGGCAGTAATGTCCAGTTGCAACATAATCTGCTCCAAGACTTAGAGCAATTTTCATAAACACATCAAATTTGATTTCGCGGTTACAAAGTACGTCAGGATTTGGCGTTCTTCCTTTTTCATATTCGTTAAACATATAGTCAACGATTTTTTCTTTGTATTCTTCGCTTAAATCAACAGTTTGAAACGGTATTCCAAGTTTTTCAGCAACAAGCAACGCATCATTACTGTCTTCAAGCCAAGGACATTCGTTAGAAATAGTAACCGAATCATCATGCCAGTTTTTCATAAAAAGGCCAATAACTTCGTATCCTTGCTGCTGTAGTAAATATGCCGCCACACTAGAATCTACTCCGCCTGAAAGTCCAACAACTACTCGTTTCATTTTGAAATGTTTAATTTTTTAAGGTTGCAAAGGTACGCCAAATAATAGAAAATCGCACAAAGGTTTTCATTACTTTAAGCAATCCCGCAGTAGATAAAACTTATTACTTTTTTAAGTACATTTAATCTTCAATTTCAATAGAATGAAAAAATACATTTACAGCCTACTTTTCTTGTTCGTCTTAACAACTTTAAGTGCGCAGCGATTTGTTTCGTCTCTTCCAAACTACGAAGCTTACAAAGCATTTAGAGGAAAACCTTTGTCTGATAAATTTTCAAATATCGAATCGGTTAAAGTTATTTATGACTTGCGAAAACAGAAGATGTATTATTTCAACAGTACTCTTATTTTACTGCATTATGATTTTGTAACAGGTTATTTGGGTTATAATCAAGATCTCGATGTTTTTAACAATAGAAACTATAGCAACACAGAAAAAGACAGGGATTTTCTGCTCGGAAATTTAAATCATATTAAAGGAACTGAAAAATGGATTTTCGAACTCGCTGCTTCTGATCATATGCCAATTCCATTAATTGAACGTTTCTTCAATTTAGTCAAGAACTCCACTTTTATTGGGCAGAATCTAAAATTCTATTTGAATAATCCTGAAATGATGGAATGGTCTCGGCGAGATAAATTTTCAATTCCCTGTGTGAAATCAGATTATATTTTTAATGAAATTAAATACCAAGAAGTTGTTGGCGGCAGCAACATCGGAATTCTAAAAAAATATAAAATCAAAGAATTAGAAACATTGAAACCTAATTCAGATGAAATTATCATTTTGGATGGAACACCTGACATCCTCCCAAATGTAAGAGGAATTATTGTAAATGAACTTCAAACTCCATTGAGCCATTTGGTTCTATTAGGAAAAAACAGAAAGATTCCGATAATGGCTTATACGGATATTGAAAAAGATAACAATATCAACAAACTGCTTTCTAAAAAAGTAGAATTAAAAATTGAAGTTGATACTTTTTTCATCAAAGAAACCACCAAAAAAATTCCAACAAAATCTGCTGGAAAAAAGAAAAAGCTAGTTATAGACAATAGCGTTACAGAATTGGTCAATCTATCTGAAATTCCAAAAAAGGGAATTAATTATATCGGTTCGAAGGCGCAAAACATGGCTTATTTAATTGCAATTTCTAAAGAAATTCCGTTTAAAGTTCCAGAAAATGCACATGCTATTCCGTTTTATTTTTATACGAAGCATATTCAGAATCCTGCAATTTCTCCATTAATTGCAGAGCTTTTAGCTTCTTCTCAAAAAGATTCCACGGTTTGGGTTAATAAACAGCTAAAGAAAATTAGAGACGCTATCAAAAAAGAACCTGTCGATCCTGAATTAATATCGAAATTGAAGATGGCTTTTAAAGACGCCAAATTTAAAAACTTCAGATTTCGATCTTCTACAAATGCAGAAGATCTGGATGATTTTAATGGCGCTGGACTTTACGATTCTAAAACAGGAATTCTTGGTGACAGCATCAAAACATTCGAAAAAGCTATAAAACAAGTTTGGGCAAGTGTTTGGAATGAAGCTTCATACAACGAAAGAGAACTTTTTGGAATCGAACAGCAAAACATTGCTATGGGAGTTTTGGTTCATCGTTCTTTTCCTGATGAATTGGCAAATGGCGTAATAATCACAAAAAATATATTCAGAGAAAACTTTCCTGGGATTACGGTTAATGTTCAAAAAGGAGAAAATTCTGTTGTGAAACCCGAAAAAGGCGAAATCTGCGAACAGTTTGTAGCGTATCATTTTAACGACGGGAAAGACGAAGCTGATTTTGATATTGATTATACTTCAAACTCCAATTTGAATAATAATGAACCTTTATTGAGCAGAAAAGAAATGAGTAATTTATATACTGTCAGTAAAAAAATTGAAACTAAAATGTATCGATATTGGCGTAAAAACCAATTTCATCCTGTAGATATTGAATTCAAAATTGTGGGCGAAAAAAGAGATTTATACATCAAACAGGTTCGCCCTTTTAATGATTAATAAAAAACCAATAAATCTATTTCGTTTGCAGCGGTGTTGATTAAGACAATTCTAAAATCAAAATCTTCTATTTTAATTTTTTCTTTAATTGATTTTCTAATGAATTCCTGATTCAGAGAAAAGTTCTCGTCAAGCGGAATTTTAACATCGACTGAATTTAAGTATTTGGAAGCTTTTTTATTGACAATAATTGAAGCGATAACATAAAATCCGATTATTATTATTTGAAAAAACAACAACAGTTCGATCTTTTCAAAAGGATACATAATATCTAAAATCGATAATGTAATGGTCGCAAACAGAAAGATCACAGCATTTACAGTAAAAGACTGCGTTCTGAATCGAAGTATTGAAAAAATTGCAAATAATCCAAACCCAATTCCAACTCCGATTTCTATTTTAGTAAAAAGATAACACAGTGAAAATGTACACAACCCAACAATTACCATTAATGGATTTATGGTTGCATTATCCTTTCTATTGGAGAAAAAATACAAAACCAAAATTGAGAAAAACAACAGCAGAAATCTTCCTAAAAGTTCGCGTAAATCCATTGGTTAGAATAAATTGGTTACCCAAATGTAAACAATTTATTTTTTACCTAATTCCATTTTAATTTTCTCATTCCTATCAATATGATCAGCTATATGTTTTTCAAACTCTTCTTTTGAAACGATGCTGTCATTAAAATAAAAAAAGTTTTTATCTTTCGCATATTGAGTTGGCGTTTCAAATACAGACGAAACAATTACAACTTCAAATGATTCAGCATCTGCATCTTTTATCAAACGATTAAAATAATATACTCTATTTTGATCTTTAGAATAGAAATATTTATCCTCTAATTTTTTCCATGTCTTTGGATTTGCTTTTGGAAGAGTATTCTTTCCACAAAATACAGACTTTTCATCATACCCAAAATATCCATCATTTAAAGATTGAAATGATGATGAAATAGCTCTTTTTACAATTTTAGTCTTCCCTTGAAAATCATAATAAAAAACATTTACTGCATCTTTACCAAATCCATATGGAACAAAAGATTCAAGAATCTCTCTTTTATTATTTTCTAATAATACAAATTTAATTCCTAAAGATTTTCTACCATCATCACAAACTTCAAAAGTTTTAGCTTCTGCCTCTGGTATTCGTCCTACTAGCGTCCAGACATTACTCTTATCTTTAGCATAAGTATAATTTAGAACTTCAAAAGTTAAGCAATCTGCATCTTTTAATTTTGTACTTCCCGAGTAACAAAAATTTTTGTCTTTCGCCCAACAACCAGGAAATTGTTCAAAAGAATCGATATCCGCATTCTTAATTTTTTCTCCACAAAAATAAACTACTTTCCCATCTGTCCAATATAATGCTGTTTCATTATCAGCATTATAATCCTTTGCAAGTTTCTCCCCTTTCATTAAAATTTATTCTTTATTTTTTCGGTGCCGGCCCTTTTTCAGAAGCTTTGTTGGTGTTTTTGGGATCACTCATATTTACTTCTTTGACCAATTTTCCTTTTTGATAAAACTGCCAAATTCCTGCTTTTTTACCATTTACGAATTTGCCTTTAGAAGCAACAGATTTATCTGAATCATAAAAAACAGCATCGCCGTTGTATTCGTTATTTTTAAAATTCGACTCTTCCAAAAGTGTTCCGTCCTGTCCCATCTTTTTGTAAGCTCCTTCTTTTAAACCATTTTTATACATCATCTCCTCTGCCACTTTTTCATTAGGATAATAAATGGTTCTCAAACCTTCAAGCTTTCCGTTTTTATAATTTTCAACGGTCATTAAAACTTTCGAAGCTTTATGGTAATATTTCCATTCTCCTTCACGAAGTTTTCCAACTTCTTTACCTTCGCTTACCTTGTTTTTATTCTGATCATAAAAAATAGTATACGAACTTCCATCATTGGCACTAAAATCCCTAGTAGCTATAACATCTCCTTTTTTGGTATCATCAAAAAATTTGAAAATCCCCGTTTCTTTTCCGTGACTAAAAGTTCCTTCATAACGAGGTCGCTTAGATTCGGTGTAAATTCCTTTCCAAAGCCCATCTTTTTTACCGCTTGCATCTACCTTGTTAGATTCTTGTGAATAAGTCGCAATACTTATTAAAAACAAAAGCAAAAATTTTTCCATAATCTATTTTTTCTATATAACAACAAATATTGAGTTTTATTATTACAAAAATATAACCATTTTAAGGATAACAAGAGCCTTTTAAGCAAAAAATATGATTTAACATTTTTAAGGCTATTCCCACTAATTAAAAAGTGCTAAACTCATAATTAACTAAAAACCAACAGAATAAACAAAAGTTAAATAATTACTAATTTTAATAAATGTTTAATTATTTTCTTTTTTCGTTAAACAAAAATAGATAACTTAGTAGTAACAAACACAAAAAACTATATTATGAAAACAATCAAAATTAAATTAATTGCTTTATTAGCATTAGTCGCTTTCGTCAGTATTTCATGTAACAACGATGATGATGATAATGATTCACAACAACCGCAAACAATTGTGGCGATTGCAAAAACAAATTCTAATCTTAGTTCATTGGTTGCAGCTTTGGAAAAAGCAGATTTGGCAACTACATTGAATTCTTCCGGTACATTTACGGTTTTTGCACCAACGAATACTGCTTTTACCGCTTTTTTACAAGCAAATGGATATGCTAATCTTAACGCAGTTCCTGTTCCTGCCTTAAAAGAAATTCTATTGAACCACGTTTTAAGCACAAAGGTAAAATCCTCTGAAATAGCTACTGGATATGTAAAAACTTTAGCTAAAGGAAGTGCTTCAACTTCGAACACTATCAGTATGTATCTGGAAAAAGGCACAGGAGTCGACATTAACGGCGGGAAAACAAATGGAGGTGCGATGGTAACTACTGCAGATATTGAAGCTTCTAATGGTGTTATTCACATAGTAGATGGCGTTATCGGATTACCAACAATTGTAAACCATGCAGTGGCCAATAAAAACTTTACCACACTGGTTGCTGCTTTGACATACAATCCCTCATCTGGTTTTGCTGCAACTTTATCAGGAACTGCAAATTCTCCATTTACTGTTTTTGCTCCTACAAATGCTGCTTTTACAAGTTTCCTAACCGAAACTGGTTTTTCAGGTCTTCCTGCTATTCCTGCTAATGTTTTAGAAACTACTTTAAAATATCATGTAGTTACTGGTGCAAATGTTCAATCATCTGCTTTAACAAACGGACAAGTGGTAAGTACTTTTGCCGGTCAAAATTTTACAGTTAACTTAACTGGCGGTCCAAAAATTACTGACGCTAGTAATAGAGTAAGTAATATTATAGCAACAGATGTGCAATGCTCAAATGGAATAATTCATGTTATCGACAAGGTTTTATTACCGAAATTTTAGATAAAACTAATTGTAAAAAGAAACCGTCTCGTTAAAAAACGAGACGGTTTCTTTTTATATACTAAAAAAGTATTATTTCTTTTTATTCTGAGCTTTTGCAGCTTCTTGCTGTTCCATTACATCTTGAAGACGCTGTTGAAACTTACTTGGTTTCTTAGGCTCTCTTAATTTATTTTCTTGAATCTGAGCGTGAATTTTTTCGCTGTCTACGATGTAGTTTTTAATCACGAACATAATACCGATTGTAATTAAGTTGGAGATAAAGTTATACAAACTTAAACCTGCACCATAACTATTAAAGAAAATTAACATCATTAATGGCGAAACATAAATCATGATTTTCATCATTTTTGCCATATCCGGCATACCTTCTTGTTGAGGCGCTGCCATTTGCTGATCTCCAGATGTCATTTTCATGTAGAAGAAAATCGCAATTGCCGCCAAAATTGGAAACAAACTGATATGATCTCCATACAACGGAATAGTGAATGGTAATTTTACAACTGAGTCAAAAGATGATAAATCGTCTGCCCAAAGGAAACTTTTTTGTCTTAATTCAAAAGCCGCTGGGAAAAACTGGAACGATGCATACATAAAAGGAAGCTGAATCAATGCTGGGATACATCCTGCCATTGGGTTTACTCCTGCTTTGTTGTACAGTTTCATTGTTTCTTGCTGTTTCTTCATTGGGTCTTTTTTGAATTTTTCTCCCAACTCTGCAATATCAGGTCTTAAAACTTTCATTTTAGCCTGAGACAAGAATGACTTATACGTAATTGGCGACATGGCCAATTTGATAATAATTGTAAAAATAATGATTGCGATTCCTAATGACAATCCAATTGTTGAGCTTAAAAACCCAAATAACGGAATAAAGATAAATTTGTTAATCCATCCAAAAATTCCCCATCCTAAAGGAATGATTTTTTCGAAATTCTTATCGTAAGATTTTAATGTTTTGTAATCAGCAGGACCAAAATACAAACTCATTTTGTAATCAATCTCACCATTTGAGAATGCTAAAGGTAAATTTGCTCTAAACTGTTTTGTAAAAACAGTGTCGATTTTTTCATCTTTAACTAAATCATCAGATTGTAATTTTGAAGTTTCAAATGGTTTCTCCGTAGCTAAAATAGTCGTAAAGAAGTGCTGCTTGAAAGCTACAAAACTTACTTTTTCTGGAGTTTCTTCTTTTCCTTGTCCGTGAGAACTTACGTTACTGTATTTTGATTCGTTGTATTTGTAATCAATTTGAGCATAACGATTTTCGTAAGAAATACTTTTTTCATTTCTATACGTTTTTAAATCCCATTGTAAATCAACTGGTTTAGCAGAATTTAAAACTCTGTTTAAACCTTGAGAACGAATATCAAAACCAACTAAATAATCGTTTGGTTTCAGAATGTATTTGTACTCTAAAAATTCATTTGCACCTGCTTTTAAACGCATAGATAAAACTTGATCTGCACCAATTTTTTCTAATGTTGGTTCAAAATACAAATCTTTAGAATTTAACGTTCTATTGTCTGTAGTAAGAAGCTGTAAATTTAAGTTTGAATTATTGTTTTTGATTAATTCAACTAATTGACCTGAACCTTTTTTAATTTTTTCAAATTCTTTCATCGTAGCTTCAACAATATAACCACCTTTATTAGCGATTTTAAGTTTAATCTTTTCGTTTTCGATTGTAGTAAAAGCTTCTTTCGCAGAAGGAAGTGTTGCAGAATAAGCAAATCCGCCTAAAGTTTTTTGCAATTGAGCTAATTGTACTGTATCACCAGGAGTTACCGCTGCAGCTGGTAATGATGCTGTTTTAGCTTTATCCGCTTTTGCTTGTGCCTCTTGTTTAGCAACTAATTCTTTCTTGGCTTTTTCAGCAGCAATTTCTTTATCAGAAGGCTGATTTTGGTACATTATCCAAATCAAAATTCCAAATATCAATACAAAACCAATGATTGAATTAAGGTCAAATTTTTTTTCTTCCATTATTTTTAAAAAAAGTTATTCGTTTGAGGTTATTAGTTATTCGTTTGATTAAAAAGTTACACCTCTTAGAATGAATTATTATTTTTTATGCGCATTTACCGCAGCTGCCACAAAGTTTACAAATATAGGATGCGGATTTGCAACTGTACTTTTGTATTCTGGGTGATATTGTACACCAATAAAGAATGGATGGTTTTCAAGCTCAACGATCTCGACTAAACCTGTATCAGGATTTACTCCAGAAGCTTTTAAACCAGCTTTTTGCAATTCATCAGCATATTTATTATTGTACTCATAACGGTTACGGTGACGCTCCGAAATAGTTTTTTCTCCGTAAATTTTGTGTGCTAAAGTATTTGGTTTAATATCGCATTTCCAAGCACCTAAACGCATTGTTCCTCCTTTATCAGTAATGGTTTTCTGCTCTTCCATTAAATTCACAACAGGATGAGGCGTTTTATCGTTCATCTCTGTAGAATTCGCATCTGCATAACCTAAAATATTTCTAGAATATTCGATAACAGACATTTGCATTCCTAAACAAATTCCGAAGAAAGGAATATTGTTTTCACGTACATAACGAACTGCTTCAATTTTTCCTTCAATACCTCTTTCACCAAAACCTGGAGCAACTAAAACTCCGTCAAGACTTCCTAATTTTTCTTCAACATTATCTGCATTGATATGCTCTGAGTGAATAGAAATTACGTTTACTTTTGTTTCGTTTGCAGCTCCTGCATGAATAAACGCCTCTAAAATAGATTTGTAACAATCCTGCATTTCTACATATTTACCAACCAAACCAATATTTACAGTTTGTTTTGGATTTTTTAATCTTTTTAAGAAAGTATTCCAGTTTTTAAGGTCTGGAGATGCTTTTTTAGGTAAATCTAATTTCTTTAAAGCCACAACATCTAATCCTTCTTCAAGCATTAAATTTGGAACTTCATATATTGTAGAAGCATCAATTGACTGAATAACTGCTTCTTTTTTCACATTACAGAACAAAGCTAATTTCTGGCGTAATTCCTGAGACAATTCATGTTCAGTTCTACAAACCAAGATATCTGCTTTTATACCGCTTTCCATTAAAGTTTTAACAGAGTGCTGTGTTGGTTTTGTTTTTAATTCGCCTGCTGCAGCCAAATAAGGAACTAATGTCAAGTGAATAACAATTCCGTTATTTTCACCTAATTCCCATACTAACTGACGAACAGATTCTATATAAGGTAAAGATTCGATATCACCAACAGTTCCACCAATTTCAGTAATTACAATATCATAATCGCCAGATTTCCCTAGCAATTGCATTCTGTCTTTGATTTCGTTTGTGATGTGAGGAACAACCTGAACTGTTTTTCCTAAAAACTCTCCTCTTCTTTCTTTTTCAATAACCGAAAGATAAACTCTTCCTGTAGTAACGTTATTAGCCTGAGAAGTAGGAACGTTTAAGAAACGCTCGTAATGTCCTAAATCTAAGTCTGTTTCGGCTCCATCATCTGTCACATAACATTCTCCGTGTTCATAAGGATTTAGTGTTCCTGGATCAACATTAATGTATGGATCAAATTTTTGAATAGTTGTACGGTATCCTCTTCCTTGTAACAATTTTGCCAAAGATGCCGCGATAATTCCTTTTCCTAATGAAGAGGTCACACCTCCTGTAACAAAAATATATTTTGTTTGATTCATTCTGTTGTTGTTTGTAAGTAGTTGTGTAAAAAACTTGGCAAAAGTACAAATTTAATTAGACAATTTGAACATTAGACTTCTTAGATTTTTAGAATTTTAGATTGCAAGATTTTTGGCTTTTTCAAATCAAAAGAAAACCATTCAATATATTAATCTTTATCTATCTTTTATCATTTTTTCAAAGAATAAAACCAAAATTTTATCCAATTATATAAAAATCCAACAATCTAAATAATATCTATTATGGCTTTGGATATTGCTTCTTTATATTGCGAATTAATTCTTCTAATCCATTCAATTTCAATTCATAAATCAATTGCAGCTGCTGTCCAAGCTCTCCTTTTGGAAAACCTTTATTATGATACCAAACGACGTAATATTCTGGAAGATCAATTAAAAATCTGCCTTCGTATTTCCCGAAAGGCATTTTAGTGTGTGCTAATTTGATGAGAAGTTTTTTGTCTTGTTCCATTTTTTTTAAAGAAAAAAGAAGCAAGAAGAAAGAATATAGATTTTCTCTCTTCTTGCTTCATAGGTACAAAGCTATTATTATTTTTCTCTTTTGCCACAGATTAAGAAATAGTTTTCAGTCTCGGTCTCTGTTTACAGTTAAAAAAAGAAGCAAGAAAAAAGAATATAGACTCATTATTTCTTCCTGCTTCTTATCGCGTACAAAGCTATTTACTTTTTACCACAGATTAAAATAATTTTCTAATCTGTATATTTTTTTGCCACGAATTTCAAGAATTCACACAAATTTTTTTATTAGTGTAATTCGTAGCGAAAAAAAAACTTAGAATCTTAGTATCTCAGAACCTCAGCCTCTTAGTAATGCCATCTCACAAAAGCTTCCATCGCTGCATAAGTTGCTAAACCTAATTGGTGATACAAAGCTGCTGTTTCGCGGTTTCTGTCTTCTGCTCTTTGCCAGAACTCCCTTGCATCTGTCCCTTGGAAAACAACTCCGTCTTTTTGAGATTGGTGTTTGAAGATTCCATGACGTTTTTCTAAAACCTGATCTGGACTCATTGGAACAGCCATTTCAACTTCGTCAATCCCCCATTCCTGCCAAGCTCCACGGTATAGCCATAACCAGCAGTCGTTCATAAATTCTTTTGGTTTTAAAACTTTTACAGCTTCAAAAATGGCATCTAAACAAACTTTATGTGTTCCGTGCGGATCTGCTAAATCTCCAGCAGCATAAATTTGGTGCGGTTTAATTTTTTCGATTAAATCTACAGTCAATTGAATATCTTCTGGTCCAATTGGTTTTTTCTCAATTGTTCCTGTTTCATAGAAAGGCAATTCCATAAAATGAATTTGGCTGTCTGGCAGACCAACAAAATGACTCGTTGCTCTCGCCTCTCCTTTTCTAATTAAACCTTTAATGTAGCGAACTTCAGGAATATCAATTTCACTGTTCTTTTTATTCTCTAAGAATGTTTCTGCTTTTTTATAGATATTATCTGCCTCTTCACTTTTGATTCCGAATTTTTCATTGTAATCAATTACGAATCTTGCAAAACGAAGTGCTTCATCATCTGCAACTGCAATATTTCCAGATGTTTGGTACGCTACGTGTACTTCGTGCCCCTGCTCTTGCAGACGCATGAAAGTTCCTCCCATACTGATAATATCGTCATCTGGATGCGGACTGAAAATCAATACACGTTTTTTAGCCGGCTCTGCTCTTTCTGGACGATTTGTGTCGTCAGCATTTGGTTTTCCACCAGGCCAACCTGTAATTGTGTTTTGTAATTTATTGAAAATCTTAATATTGATGTCATAAGCCGGACCAGAATCTGCTAATAAATCGCTCATACCATTTTCGATGTAATCTGCATCTGTAAGCATTAAAATTGGTTTTTTAAGATCTAATGCCAATCCTAAAACCGCTTTACGAGTTAATTTATCTGTCCAAACAATTTTTTCAACTAACCAAGGTTTATTAATTCTTGTTAGTTTAGAAGAAGCTTCTTTATCTAAAACAAATACTGCGTTGTTATGTTCTTGCAAAAATGAAGCTGGTACTCGGTTTGTAACTTCGTCTTCAACAGATTTTTTTACAATGTTTGCTTTTCCTTCTCCCCAAGCCAATAAGATTACTCTTTTAGCTTCCATGATTTTTTTCACTCCAAGTGTAATGGCAGTTCTTGGTGTATTGTTCAAACCGAAGAAATCTTTACTTGCCGCAACTCTTGTAATATGATCTAATGCAACCAAACGAGTTTTAGAGTTTTGAAGCGAGCCAGACTCGTTAAATCCGATGTGTCCGTTACCTCCAATTCCTAAAATCTGTAAATCGATTCCACCTAGAGCTTCGATTTTTGCTTCATATTCGTGGCAGTAATCTGCGATTTGTTCTTTTGTTAAAAGTCCGTCTGGAACGTGTGCGTTTTCTGGTAAAATATCAACATGATCAAACAAAAGCTCTTTCATAAAACGAACATAACTATTGATTGAATTTGGCTCCATTGGATAATATTCATCCAAATTAAAACTAATTACGTTTTTGAAACTCAAACCTTCTTCTTTATGCAGACGAACCAATTCTGCATATAATCCTTTTGGAGAAGAACCAGTTGCTAATCCTAAAATACAAGGTTTGCCTTCTTTTTGTTTTGATTGGATTAAAGCTGCAATTTCCTGCGCTACTTCTTTTGAAGCATCTGTTGAGTTTTCAAAAACAACTGTATTAATGTTTTCGAATCTTTTCTCGAAACCTGTTGCTTTGTCGATTTTACTTTTTAACATGATATATTAATTTTTATTTTTGTTCAACTATTCCATTTCCTGTATTTATGTCCTTTTACAGCATAAAACAAAATCATTATATAAGAAGGTAATAATATTAAATAAGCTACCTGATTGCCGCTTCTAGAAACGTTTTGCATATTTTTTGCAAGATTTGCAGCATTCACACTTTCGGTAATCATTCCATAAAATAATGGAAAAACTGCTCCACCGATAATTCCCATAATTAAAATTGCGCTTCCAATCTTTGTATAACCGCCCAAATCCTGCAAAGCCATTGGCCAGATTGCCGGCCAGCACAAAGCATTTGCTAATCCTAAAAGTGCTACTAAAAGAATTACCAATGGTATTTGTGGAATTCTAGGAAGAGTAACCAATATTTTTGGCGAAATCAAAACAATTGTCAAAACCAGTATAATTCCTAAAATTCCTGAGACTTTTAAAGCTGTAACCTGCGAAACATATTTAGGAATTAAAACGATCCCAAGTACATATCCAATAACCATTGCCGACATGGTAAAAGAAGTTAATTTTAGATAAAAATCTCCATTATTACCATAGACTCCAAGCTGTTTTCCAAAACCTCCAATGGAGTCTCCTGCTAAAACTTCTGCTGATAAATAAAGCATTAAAGTAATTACTCCTAAAACTAGCTGAGGATGTTTAAATGCGTTTTTTATTTGTTTGAAAATGTTTAAATGAGATACATTTCCTTCTTCATCAAGATCAATTTCCGGCAAAGGAGAAAATTTTACCAACAAAGCTAAAACTGTTATAATCAACCCCATATAAAGATACGGTCTTTGCAGTTGCAATGCAAGTGAATTTAAAGCATTTGTCTTGGAGACCTCATCCATTAAAGCAATTTTGTCTGCCGTAAAGTCCTTCATATTAGACAAAACCAGAACTGTAAGTACAAGTGGCGCTACGAATCCTGCTATTTTATTGGCAATACCCAAAACGCTGATTCTGGCCGCAGCGCTTTCTCTTGGTCCAATTACCACAACGTACGGATTTGAAGCTGTCTGCAAAACCGCTAAACCAGTTCCCATTACAAACAGCGCTAATAAAAAGAAGAGAAATGTTCGACTTGCAGCAGCAGGATAAAACATAAATGCTCCAGCAGCGATGATTAATAATCCTAAAGAAATTCCATTCTTATACCCCACTTTTTCAATAATATAAGAAGAAGGAACTGCCATTACAAAATAAGCAATATAAAATGCAAAAGTCACAAAGTAGGCTTGAGAAGAAGTTAGTTCGCAAGCCAATTCAAAAAACGGAATTAATGGTCCGTTCAGCCAGGTTACAAATCCTAGAATAAAGAATAGCAAGGTTAAAATTACCATTGGAACAACGGTATTCTTTTTTTCTAACTGTAATGTACTTTGAATGTTTGTCATAATTTTTGGGTTGATTGGTTATAGATTTAGTTATTTCAAAATCTAAATTAGAATCAACGCTTTAATTACCTTATGCGTAATTTATGCAAATATCTGCATTTTTTTTGCAAAACAAAAGTAGTACATTAATTTTCCTTAATCTCTAATTTAGATATGAATATTTTGTTAATTTTTGGTATTCCAATTTAAATCAGGGTAATATTTTGCCAAATACGCTTTTACATCGGCAATATCTTCTTTGGCTGTTAGGTCTGGAACATGCTCAGAAAACGGAATTCCGACCGTTGTATTCGGATTTTCTTTAACTGAGTTTAAAAGTACTGTTGGTAATTCCTTCTCGTCACGCTCTGGATGAACAGGGCAATTTTTAAGATGTGTATATAAGGTCTTGCCGTTAAACTTAAAAGCATTCATGCTTACTCGTATTTTTCCTTCGCTGTCTTTGTATTGTTCCAAAACATCTTCAGAAGGTTTTTCCAAAATATCCAAAAGCTGATTATTCTCGTCTAATTTTGCAATTGCAAAACGCGAAATACGTTCCTGCGGAAATTCCATTGCATCTCGGTCATAACTAATAAAGGCATTCGGACTTTCGGTTTCTCTTAAAGCACGAAGAGCTGCTGCCGAATACAAGTTATCACTATTACAAACTGAATAAAATTGAGAATTGAGCTCTGGATATTGTTCTACTGCCTGAAACAGTGCATCTGCAGTTCCAAAAGGTTTTATTCTTCCCTTTGGAATATATTGTACAGCAAACGAAATATTAAGGCCGTGGAAATCATTATTTTTAATTTGACTTCCGTAAAACTCTTTAAATAATTCTCCTTGTTCACCTATTATAATATATATGTTTTTGTAACCAGCTTTTTTTGCATTCCATAAAAGGTAATCTAAAAGAGGCCTTCCGCTTGCTCCTACTCCAATTAAACCTTTACTTCTTTCGTTAGCCTGCGCTATTTCTTCAGCAGATAAATTATCTAATACGGCTTCTTTTTTCATTCGTGAAGAAGCTCCACCTGCTAAAATCACTAAATTGTCGTGCATCTTATTTAAATTTCAATATTATCAATAATTCGTACTCCAGGATCAACATTTACTGCGTAAGCTTCTTCTGCCCCAGCGTTTAATATTGCTTCTATTACTACGTCTTCTTTTTTAGGATCTGCAATCACTACAATACTGCCGCCGCCGCCAGAACCTACAATTTTTGCACCGTATGCTCCTGCCTTCAAGGCTGCATTAATCATTGCATCAATTCTTGGAACTGTAATTTTTAGCAGATCCCGCAAGATTTCATGATGTCCATTCATTAAAGCACCAATTTTTTGAAGATCTAAAAATGGTTTTTCGAATTCCTTTAATGCTTCTTTAGTATAATGGTAATTTTTGATGGCCGCTTCAAAATAGGGAATCAAACGATCTGGCAGACAATTTCGATACTTATCCAAATCTTCGATTTCTGATGTATTGAGATCAAAATCAGGATAGTTTTGTTTTACGATATCAATTGCCATCAAAGCATTTCCTTTCAACTCGCCAATTAAGCCAATTGTTTCTTTGGGAACTCCAGAAACTCCTGTTATTAAACCTTTTAATCCTGTTCCAATCACATCAAAGGAAAAAGGCTTTTTGGTATTAATATAAACGATATTTCCAACTCCAATACTAAAATGATCCATCATTCCGCCAGGTTCTCCATGTTCTAAAACTTCCGATTCGTAACCTAATTTAGAAAGGAATTCGGGCGTAACTTCGTGATCGATTCCAAAAGCTTCAATCAAAAATCGAATCCAAGCCATTAATAAAGCAGAAGAACTGGAAGTTCCTGAATTAATTGGAATATCTCCGGTAATTGTTATAGTATAGCCCGTTGTAGGTATACAGCCGTATCTGCGCAAAACACGCAGCGAGGATGCAAAATAATCTCTAGGTTCTAATTTTTCGAAAGATGCATGAATATCTATTACTCGAATTTCGTTTATATCGATCATATTTAGAACAAACGATTCGGTCTGATTTTCTTTGGCAATTAATTTAATATTTCGATCTATGGCGCAGGCTATAACTGGCAGTCCTAAATAATCTTGATGATCTCCAAAAAGACAGGTTCGGCCGGGAGCTAATGAAGTAATTTTTCTCACTTAAGAACTTTGTATTAAAACATTGTAATCCAATAAATTACAACATTATTAGGTTATGGTTTTATTTTAAATTTTCGGTTTTGATTCTACGAAACTATATATTATATTTTTATAAAACAAGAAAAAACAAAAAAATGTGCTCGAACACACTAAAATAATGTTCTCGAGCACACAACATGAATTCTTCTAAAATTTTTACGTTTATTAAATCAAAGTTTTTATATTTGCTTATATGGATAAAAAGTACACAATTAAGGATATTGCGCAAATGGCTGGAGTTTCTAAAGGAACTGTAGATCGCGTACTGCATAATAGAGGAAAAGTTTCTCCTGCGGCGCTTGAAAAGATTAATGAAGTGCTGAATGTCATTGATTATGAGCCCAACTTAATTGCTCGAAATTTAAAAAACACAAAGGTTTACCGCATTTGTGTTTTACTTCCAGATCCTGAAATTGATCCGTATTGGCTTCCTTGCGTTAACGGAATTCAAGATGCTGCAGCAGAGTTTAAAGCTTACAGCGTCGTAATTCAAACTCATTACTTTAATCCAGAAAGCACCAAATCTTTTTTAAAAACCCACGAGGCAATTATTGCTCAATCACCAGATGCTGTTTTGCTGGCTCCGCTGTTTCATAAAGAAACTATTGAAATCATCAAACAATATGATGAATTGGGAATTATGGTAAATACTTTTAATAACCAGGTAGAATCTTCTTCTATTAAAAGTTTCGTCGGGCAGGATTTATACAAAAGCGGCCGTGTTGCTGCGAGTTTAATGAATTTGATTTTGCCTAAAGGCCAGATTGCGATTATTCATATTGATGAAAGTCTTAAAAATGCTGTTCACATGCAGGAAAAAGAAAAAGGTTTCAGAAGTTATTTTGATGAAAAAAAACTTTCTGATTTCTCTTTACTTACACTGAAACTCAAATATTCTAATATCGAAACTAAGTTTGCTGCTTTTATAGAAGAGCATCCAGATTTAAGCGGTATTTTTATTACTACTTCTAAGGCTTATCAAATTGCCTCTATCCTATCTACTTTAGAAAATAAAAAAATAGCCTTAATTGGTTATGATTTAATTGAGAAGAATGTCAATTTTTTAAATCAAGGTCTTGTTCACTTTTTGATTCACCAAAATCAAAAAAGACAGGCTTATTTAGGAATCAGTACTTTGGCAGAACATTTTATATTTAGAAAAGATATCCCAGAAACAATTTTGCTTCCTATCGATATTATAAATGTCGAAAATGCTTCTTTTTATGTGTCTTGATTTTTTTTCTAGGGACAAAGATACAAAGGCTCAAAGGTGCAAAGTTTGAAGGTTTTTAATCTCGCAAAGGCGCAGAGTCGCAAAGGTTTAATTTGAAAAGGCTTTATCTAAAATATTTATTGTTTTTGGCTAAAGCCTTTTCTTTTCAACATTATTTCATCTAGCTAAAGCTGGACGCTATTCAATTATTTAAATTAAAATATTCGACTTTTCGAAATTGCAATAAATTAAAATCTGCGTGAATAAAACTTTACGATTCCGCGAGATTAAACCCATATTTATTCTGAAGTCAAAATAAACTTCCCAAAAGATGAAGCAATATGAAAATTGGGTTCTGGCGTATTTGGATTTACCCACGTAATCCAAGTTGGTTCATAATTGTGATTTTCGTCTTTAGAGAATTTCGCTCTATATACTCCGGTTTCAATACTATTATTATGAATTAAATCTAGTCCTTTTAAAGATGCTATGCTGATTTTCCCGGCAACGGTAAATGATGTTTCATCTTTTGAAGAATATAATTTAATATGTTCTTCAGGCCATTTCCATTCGTAATCAAATTTTTTATTGGGGCGTGCTTCAAAATCTAACAATCTTGTTGAAGGATCAATTTCTAAACAGTAATACGGATCTATAGCATCGTTTTGACGAAAAAACAGCTCAACGCGATCAGAATTGCAGATACTATCAACACTATCGTCTTTTGTATCGATATAAACATCAGTATCAAAAACCCTGAAATGAAAATAGAAATTTTGCTGATCCCAAAGGGCTCGAAATTCAATTTTTGAAAATGTTTCCGTTTTCCAAGGAGACGAAAAATCGGTAAGACAATTTGCTTTTTTCCAGAAAATTGAATCTAAAATTTCGACTTCATTTATTTGATTTTTATCTATTAAAATTACTTGATATTCTTTCACAATTTTGACTCTAAAATTTTGTTAATTCTTAATTATTAAAAAGTCAAAATGACCATAATTTAAGTTTCAGATTTTGGCTTTTTTCGAGATGACCAAGATAGTTTAAAATTGAAGACAAAAACACTCTTCTTTTTACAAATAAAAATCAAATTTTCAGTCTATAAAACTCATCAGAAAAGACTGCTTAATTTTTACGTTTTTCGAATCATGATTGCGAAATTCATAAGTTTTTACAAAATTGTCATTTATAATTCAAAAAAGCCTCAATTTATTAAGTATCCTTATTACCAAAATATTTTAAAAAAATCACATCATTTTAAGTCAAAAAAAACGTTTCGCACAATTTTATGTGCTCGAGAACATAAATTTTGTGTGTTCGAGCACATTTTTTGTGTTTTTTCTTGTTTTATAAAAATATAATCTATAGTTTCGTCAGAGATTAATCTTAAAACTAAGTTAATTATGTAAAAAATTAGGTGATTTTAAGGCTTCAAAATCGAAGAAAAACGAACTAAATAAGCAGTATTTAGAGCCGAAAATAAGACACTGTTTTTATGTAAAAATCAATTCAAATGAAAACTCAATTAAACACCAAAATGACTCTCCTGATCAAAAAAGAAATCTAAAACCTACAAACAAGAAAAAAAACAATTAAACATTAACCAAAACCAATTTTAAGTATGAAATTATTAACCCAAAAAAAACCAAGAGATTTTCGGATTAACAATTTATCCCGCAAAGAAATTAAACTAACAATTCTATCGTTACTCGTTTTTACATTTCAAGCTTCGGCAGCTTCTTCAATAAATACTTCAGATAAAAACTATACCGCATTATTTTTCGAAAAAATAGTAAAAGGTAAGGTTACAGACAAAGATGGTTTGCCTCTTCCTGGTGCTAATGTTGTGGTTAAAGGAAGCAATAAAGGTGTTCAAACAGATGTTGATGGAAGCTTTTCGATTACTGTAGCTGATAATGTTACTAAACTTGTGGTGACTTATATTGGTATGGAAGATCAAGAAGTAACTATTGGAAATGCACCGCTAAAAATTGTCATGAAAGAAGCTGGACAAAAATTAGAGGAAGTAGTTATTGGATACGGAAAGGCAAAAAAGAAAGATATTACAGGCGCTGTAACTTCTGTTGGTAAAGACAACTTAAACTTAGGTGGTACGGTTTCCAACGTTGGTCAGGCACTACAAGGTCGTGCTTCTGGAGTTCAGGTACAGCAAAATAGTTATGCTCCTGGAACAACTCCTACTATTGTTGTAAGGGGAGGGAACTCTATTACAACCTCAAATGCACCTTTATATGTAGTTGACGGATTTATTACAGGTACTGGTGCGTCTATCAGCCCGAATGATATAGAAAGTATTCAGATTCTTAAAGATGCGGCTTCTACTGCAATTTACGGTTCACGTGGTGGAAATGGGGTTATTTTAATTACTACTAAAAAAGGAAAATCAGGAAAAATGCAGATTGAAGGTGAAATTTCAGATGGTTTTCAAAATATAATTCAGGAGCCTTCATTGTTAAATGGACAGCAATATGCCAGCATTCAAAATGCGATTGCTGCTGAAAACGGCAGACCGGCAGTTTTTCCTTCAAGTTTTCCGATTGCAAATACCAATTGGTTTGAAGCAGCAACTCGTCCAGGCGAAGTTCTAAACAGAACATTAACTTTTAGCGGAAGCGATAAAACATCCAAATTTTTCTTATCTGGAAATTACCTGAAACAAACAGGGGCAATAGAAAACACAGATTATACAAGATATAGTGTTCGTATCGGAAGTGAGAAAAAATTCACTGAAAAAGTAACAGTAGGAGCCAATGTGTATGGTGCTGCAAGCGAAGGACATAATAGTGATTTTGGTGATAATATTTTATCTCCAATGTTTTCTATCCAGACTGCACCGCCGGCAATTCCTATTTATAATCCTGACGGTTCGTACTATAAATATCAAGGAAAGGATAATGCCTTAGCTCTTTTACTTGAGCCTACAGATCATACTATCAACAGATTGGTAAACGGAAACATGTTTATGGATTATGAAATCATTAAAGGACTTACTTATCACTTTGGAGCTGGTGCAGAATGGCAGGAAAACATTCAAGGTAAATATACTCCACGAACTCTGGTTGCAGGAGCAGCTTTAAACGGTACAGGATCTGAGGAAAACAAAACATATTTTAGATGGAGTACAGAACAATATTTAACTTATAAATTTAATATAAAAGAGCAGCATTCTTTTACAGCAATGATTGGAACATCAAATCAAAAAGATACTTACGAAAGAATGAAAGCATCTGGTTCTGGTTTTGCTAATGATATACTTACCTATTACAACCTTGAAAGTGCTGCTGTTTATCTAAAACCAGAAACTCAAAAACAAGAAACAAAACTTACTTCCTATTTTGGAAGGTTAAGTTATTCTTTAGATGACAAATATTTAGCTTCATTTACAATTAGACGTGATGGTTCTTCTCGTTTTGGTCCAAATAATAAATACGGAACTTTTCCATCTGGAGCTGTAGCCTGGAGAATCTCAAAAGAGGCATTTATGCAAAATGTAGAAACACTTTCAGAGCTAAAATTAAGAGTTAGCTATGGTATTACAGGAAATGACGGAATTCCAGATTATTTATATCTGGCTAATCTTGCTCCTTGGAATGTTACTATTTCTGATGGTTCTTTTGTAGGAGGTACTGAACCCAAAAATTTATCAAATCCTGATTTAAAGTGGGAACAACAAGCCCAAGCTAATATTGGTTTAGATATGGGATTCTTTAACGACAGACTAACCGCTACAATTGATGTTTACAAAAAGAGAACTACAGATGCCCTTTTGAATGTTCCTGTTGGAGGATGGTGGGGATTTAATACCCAAACACTTAACTCGGGTACAGTTGATAATAAAGGGATTGAACTTGGTATAAGCAGTGAAAACTTTAAAAATGATAAATTCTACTGGAGAACATCTTTAAATCTTGCCTACAACAAACAAGAAGTAGTGACACTAGCAGATAATGTTAAAATAATTAGTTACAATACTTCTAATCCAAGTGGTACTGTTTCTGGTCGTGAATTTACAAGATTGGAACCTGGAAAAGAAATGAGTGTTCTATACGGATTTAAATATGCTGGAGTAATCAAAACGGGAGAAGTTTATGATCCACAACCTTTATCTAAGCCTGGAGATCCAAAATATGAGGATATAAACGGAGATGGAAAAATTACCGCTGATGACAGAACTTATTTAGGAAATTCTACACCGCATTACATTGTTGGTTTCAATAATGATTTCAGATTCGGAAATTTTGATGTGAATGTATTTTTCCAAGGAGCTCTTGACTATTCTGTTTACAATATGACCAGAATGGTTGGAGAATCAACTACCAGTACAGATGCTTTGAATCGTTGGGTTGCGGGAACAAATGAAAACACAGATATTCCTAGAGACGGTTATTACAAAAGTACATACGGAAGTTATGTGAATTCAAGATTTGTTGAAGATGCTTCTTATTTACGTCTTAAAAATTTATCTATTGGATATTCTATTCCAGAAAGTCTATTAAAACCTACCAAATTTATTGACAACATAAGACTGTATGCTATAGGTCAAAATTTATTGACAATTACAAAGTATTCTGGAAACGATCCTGAAATAAATGGACATACTAGTAGTGCCACAGCACAAAATCTAGGTGGAGGAATCGATTTCAACTCTTTCCCAGCTTCGAGAACGTTTATTTTAGGAATCAAAATAGCAATTCATTAATAGCTTTTTCACTAACATTAAATTCATCAAAATGAAAAAATATACAATATTATTGCTTTTACTTGGTGCAGGTCTACAATATTCCTGCAATGAGGACTTAGATCCTACAGTATACAGCAGTTTGACTACTACGAATGGATATCAAACTAAATCAGATGCTATTGCTGCAGTTAATTCTATTTACGGCAGATTAAAAGGACCTTCTGTAGGAGATAACTTTTCGTATTGGGCAACCCGACATTTTGCACTAACAGACATTGCAACAGATTTAGGTCATTGCCAATTTGGCGGTGATCCAGGACAATTATCATTAGGAACATGGAATTCAGCGAATGGCTTACTTTTGGAAGACTGGAATGCTATGTACAAATTAATTTCTAATGCTAATACTGCTATTTATTATATACAAAAAATGACTTCAATTTCAGAAGTTGAAAAAGCTCAATTTATTTCTGAAGCTAAATTTTTAAGAGCATCAGCTTATATGGATTTAACAGATGCTTGGGGACCAGTTATTTTAATGACCGAAGATAATCTGGCAAATCCAAAATATTTGGAACAAACACCACCAACATCTGTCGAAAAAATTGATGAATTTATCATCAAAGACCTTACAGAAATTGCTCTTGTTTTACCTGTTAACTATAAGGAAAACGTAATATATGGCTCTAATGATGTTGGTCGTGCTACAAAAGGTGCAGCACTTACTTTATTAGCAAAATTATACCTACGAAGCCACGATTGGCAAAAGGTAGCAACGCTGACACAACAAGTTATGGATCTTGGCGAATACAGCCTGTATCCATCGTACTTAGGTTTGTTTAAAGAAAGTAACAAATGGTGCAGCGAAAATATTTTCTCTTCATTAAGTGATGCTAATACCAACGGAACTGAACTATTGAACCACTTTGGGCCTACTGATCATCCTGTTGTGGCAAACAGATGGCAATATTACACTGTAAACTGGGATTTTTACAACACTTTTGGTGATGAAGATGATCGTAAACAATGTTTCTTTCCAGAATTTATGGGTTCAGATGGTTTACTACACAAACAAGCTCCAACATTAGGCGCAGAGCCGCCAGAAGGAGAATTGTATATGCCGGATGTATCTACTAGAAAATATGCAGATGACGAAACAACGACTTATTATGATGGTCATAGCGTAAACATTCTTCGTTACGCAGATGTATTATTGAGCAGAGCTGAAGCATTAAATGAACTCAATGGACCAACAAGTGAGGCAATTGATCTTATCAATAAAGTAAAAGCGAGATCGCATGCCAAACAATTGGTTTTAGCCGATTACAATCAAAATTCACTACGAGATGCTATTTTGCAAGAAAGAGGATGGGAACTTTTCTATGAAGGAAAGCGCCGTCAGGATTTAATTAGAATGAACAAATATGATGTTCTTGTAAACGCATATCACCTTAGAGTTGGAGAAGCTGCACTAGTCAAAATGCCGCAAAATAAATATTACACTTATCCACAAAGCCAGGTTGATCTTAATCCTAATTTAAGCAACTCTGATAGACAATAAAGAATACCCAATCAAGAATAGACAGTAAAAAATGTCTGTCTATTCTTGATTTTTAATACAGATGAAGTACTTTTCTGTTTCACAAAAGAAGCTTTTCAGATGATCAAAAAACTATTACTTAAAGGAAGTTTTATTTTAGCCTTACTTGCATTGGTAAGTTGTTCTAAAAATCAGGATATAGTAAATATCAATATTGGGACTCATGGCAACAACGAATTGAAAATTCAAATCGATGTTACTACGAATGACAATGTACAGGTATATGCAGAATATTGGTCTGACCAAAAAGGAACTCAAAGCAAAATAACCACTCCTATTTCAAAATCAGGGCTTAAACATACTTTAGTTCTCTGCAATATTACTCCAGAAACGAATTATAGCTATCAGCTCGTTACAGTTGCAGACGGCGAAAAAAAGCCCAGTAAAGTCTATACTTTTAAATCGAGAAAACTTCCAGAATGGCTTCAAAAACAATTTAAAGCCAATTGCCCGAAACCAGAATTACTGCCTCAAAATTTCAAAAAGGGTTTTATGCTTTTGGCAAAAAGAGAAACACCTGGAACAGCTTATATAGTAGATTACAAAGGAAACTTAAGATGGTATCATACTATTGAAGGAACTGGGTTTAAAGTAGCTCATTTTACAAAGGAACAAACCATCATTTCTATTCTTGGCAAAAATGACGAACCAACAAGTTACGGAAGTGAAATTCTAGAAATCAACTTACAAGGAGATACTTTAACACACATCAAAAAAGGACAGGGCGATTTAAAACAAGTTCTTCATCACGAAATCATAAAAAAATCGGCAAATGAAATTGTCACTTTAACTGTAGATCAAAAAATAATCGATTTAACTTCTATTGGAGGAAAAAAACAAGATACGATCAACGGAGATGGAATTTTAATTTTAGATAAAAAAGGAAAACAACTTTGGAAATGGAGTGTTTTTGATGATTTAGATCCCTTTAAAGATAAAGATTTACTAAAAACCAAAAAAGATTGGACTCATACCAATAGTTTAAATTACGATACTGATGGAAATTTCCTGATCTCATTTTACAATAATGGACAAATTTGGAAGATCAATTCTAAAACTGGAAAAGTAATCTGGAAATTAGGAAAAGGAGGAACTATGAAAATGGCTCCAGATACCAATTTCTCTCAGGCGCATGCCGCACACATTAATCAAGAAGGAAGTTTATTGTTTTTTGATAATGGTGTCGACAAAAAGCAGTCTTCTGTATTTGCCTTAAAAGTCGACGAAAAAAACAATGCAGTTAAACTAGATTATCAAATAAAATTACCAAAAGATATTTACAATGACAGAATGGGAAGCGCTTATATGATTGATAAAGATGCCATATTATGCTGCTGCTCGAAAAGACATATCACGGTTTTAACGAATAAAAAAGGAGTGCTTTTATGGGCATTAGAATCTGAGATTCCGCCTTATCGCACACAGTTTATTCACGAAGAAAAATTGAAACCTTTTATTCAAAATTAGAAAATAACGATCCTGCAAGGTTTCTAAATCTTGTAAGCATAAAATAAGTTATAATAAATACAGGTTTTAGAACCTGTTAGGATAAAAATAGTAAACATGAAAAAAATAATTCTGATTGGTCTAGTTGCAGCATTGCCAATGGTTGTTTTCAATTCTTGCAATACTTCGACTTCACAAACATTAACAGCCACAAAAACAGTTGAAGCTGATGATGAAGGTTATATTACAATTGATACTTCAAAAATTCCAGACGATCAATTCGGAGAATCTGTTCGCTACGGAAGAGAATTAATGCTGAAAACAGCCTATTATATTGGACCAAATGGTAAAAATGGACAATATTTAGGTAACAAAATGAATTGTACCAACTGTCATCAAGATGCTGGTACAAAACCACATGCATTCAATTTAATGTCTTCACACGATAATTATCCACAATATCGCGGGCGCGAAAACAAAGTGCTTACACTGGCAGAAAGAGTTAATAACTGCATTATGCGCCCGCATTCTGGAAAACCGCTTCCGTTAGACAGTAAAGAAATGGTAGCCTTTTTATCTTATTTTAAATGGATCAGCAAATTTGTGCCTAAAGATGGTAATTTTAAAGGAGCAAAAAATCTAGAAATCGAATTTCCAGATATCGCTGCAAGTCCAGAAAGAGGAAAAGCATTGTTTACTGAAAATTGTGCACGCTGTCATGGCAATAATGGCGAAGGCGTATATAATGCTGATAAATCGGGTTACATCTACCCGCCTCTTTGGGGAGAATACGGTTATCAGCCGGGTTCAAGCATGCACAGAGTTATTAAACAAGCACAATGGTTAAAAAATAATATGCCGTATGATAAAGTACTTTTAGGAAAACCTTATCTCACAGACAAAGAAGCACTTGATATCGCTGCTTATGTAAATGATGATAAGATTCACACAAGACCAAATCCTAAAACATTCGATTATCCAAATAAACTCGGCAAACCTATCGATTATGCGCACAGCCCTTTTGTAGATAATTTTTCTGAAGAACAGCATAAATACGGACCTTACAAACCGATAATTGCGTACTGGAAAAAGAATGGCTGGAAAGCTGTTTATTAATTTTAAATTTTAGACTATTAAACCTGAACATACATTACAATGAAACTAAACCTAAAAAACAAACCTCTTTTAAGCAGAATAATGATAATGTGCTTTTTCATTCTCACTATTCCAATGGCGGCACAAATAAAATATTCTGACGGAAATGACAGCTGGAATCCTAATTTACTGGGCAATCACCGTGCTGTAATTGCATTTTCCGGTTCAGGAAATATTGCCAAAACAACTATTGAATGGCGAAGAAGAGATCAAAATCCAGAACTTAAAAAAATTATTGTTCAAGATGCATCAGGAAAAGAAATTCAAAATATAAAAACAGAAAATATCAATAGAGAAAACGGTACTATTTTCTTTGAACCTATTTCGGGAAAAGGAACATATTACGTTTATTATATGCCTTATGTAGACGAAGGAACGGCAAATTATCCGAAAGGAATTTATCAAAAACCTGAAAACAAAGCCGATGCACAATGGCTTTCTAATATAAAAGCAAACTTAAAAGACAATACTGCTGTAACAGAGATTCAGAGCGTAAATGCTTTCAATAGTTTTTACCCAATGGAAGTAATTGCTACAGCTGCAGAAACCAAAGCTCTTATTGCAAAAAACAGCGGAAATTCATTTTTAGTTTTTCCAGAAGACAGATTGCATTCAATCAAAATGAAAACAGATTTGCCGCAGCGCTGGATTCAAAAAGGTGTTCAAAATACTTTTTCAGATACCGCTTTAAAAGGCGAATATTTAGCATTTCAATTAGGCGTTTACGCTCTTGAAGATTTAAAAAATGTAAAAGTGACCTTTTCAAATTTAGTAAGTCCTTCTGGAACAATTGATGCAAAAAATATCAGCTGTATAAATACTGACGGAATTCGTTACGATGGATCTATTTTCACGAATACTGTTTCGGTTTCTAAAGGAAAAATTCAAGCAATGTGGTGCGGAATTGAAGTTCCACAAACTGCAACTGCTGGAACTTACAAAGGGAAAGCGACAGTGAATGCTGACGGAAAATCAAAAGAAATTGAACTTCAAATTACAGTAACAAATGAGGTTACTAAAAATGGCGGAATTGACAGTCCAGAAAAAATGACGCGTTTAAATTGGCTAAACTCAACTTTAGCTCAGGAAAATACGGTTATTGCGCCTTACACTCCATTAGTTGTAAATAATTCCGAAATTTCATTATTAGGAAGAAAATTGATTTTGGCTGCGAATGGATTCCCAGCGCAAATTCAGACTTTCTTCACTCCAGAAATGACTTCAGTAACTACAAAAGCCAATGACATTTTAAGTTCTCCAATTGATTTTCATTTTGTGGATGCTTCAGGAAAAGAATCACAATGGAAAAACAGTGGTGTAAAATTTACTAAAAAAGAAGCTGGAACGGTTTCTTGGGAAAACACGTCGACTTCAAAATCGGTTCAAATGGATGTTAACGCTTCTGTTGAATTTGACGGTTTTGTACATTATACAGTAAAAGTTACCGCTCTTGAAGATGTTTCTTTTAATGATATCAATTTCCAAATGCCAATGCAGCCAGCTTCTGCAAAATACATGATGGGATTAGGTCAAAAAGGCGGAGATCGTCCTGCAAATTTTGACTGGAAATGGGATGTTGCCCATAAAAATCAAGATGGTGCTTGGATTGGTGCTGTCAATTCTGGATTGCAATTTTCTCTTAGAGATGAAAAATACAGCCGTCCGTTAAACACTAATTTCTATTTGCAGAAACCATTATTACTGCCAACTTCTTGGGGTAATGAAAACAAAGGAGGAATTACCATTACACCAAACCAAAAATCAGTTTTAGTAAATGCATACAGCGGCGCTAGAACGATGAAAAAAGGCGATGTATTGTATTATAATTTCAACTTATTAATCACACCGTTCCATACAATCAACACAGATTTTCAATGGGATACGAAATTTTACCACAAATACAGCCCGATCGATTCCATTGCTAAAACTGGTGCAACAGTAATCAACATTCACCACGCAAACGCAATCAATCCATATATCAATTATCCTTTCATTGAATTTAAAAAGATGAAAACGTATATCGATGAAGCACATGAAAAAGGATTAAAAGTAAAAATCTACAATACTGTTAGAGAGGTTTCAAACAAAGCTTATGAGACTTTCGCTTTAAGAAGTTTAGGTCACGAAATTTATTCTCCAGGAAAGGGCGGCGGATTCTCTTGGCTGCAAGAACACGTTGGAGACGATTATATCGCTGCATGGTTTGTTCCTGAAATTAAAGATGCTGCAATTGTAAATAGCGGTATGAACCGTTGGCATAATTATTATGTTGAAGGAATGAATTGGCTGACTCAAAATGTTGGTATTGACGGAATTTATCTAGATGACGTTGCTTTTGACAGAATCACCATGAAACGTATCAAAAGAGTTTTAACTAAAGATGGTCATCCTGGAATTATCGATTTACACAGTGCGAATCAATACAACAAAAGCGACGGATTTAATAACAGTGCCAATTTATATATGGAACACTTTCCGTACATCAATAAGTTATGGTTTGGAGAATATTTTGATTATGAGAAAAATCAGCCTGACTTTTTCTTGACAGAAGTTAGCGGAATTCCGTTTGGATTAATGGGCGAAATGCTTCAAGACGGTGGAAATCCTTGGCGTGGAATGGTTTTCGGAATGACGAACAGATTACCGTGGAGCGATGGTGCTGACCCAAGACAAATCTGGAAGTTATGGGATTCTTTCGGAATTAAAGGTTCTGAAATGATTGGTTACTGGAGCGAAAATTGTCCTGTAAAAACAAACAATGATAAAGTGCTGGCTACAGTTTACAAAAAGAACGGAACAGCATTGATTTCTATTGCAAGCTGGGCAGATGCTGATGTAAATGTAAAATTGAATATTGACTGGAAAAAACTAGGAATCAATCCGTCTAAAGCGACAATTACAGCTCCTGAAGTTCTTAATTTTCAGCCTGCAAAAACGTTTACAGCAAAAGATGAAATAACTGTCCCTAAGGGAAAAGGATGGTTGTTAATTGTTAAGTAATTAAATGCAATAACGATCATCTTGTCCAATTTGTCATTTCGACGAAGGAGAAATCTCCACAAGTAGCTCGATAAAGGTTGACGATATACTATGCGGAGTTTCTTGCGAAGATTTCTCCTTCGTCGAAATGACAAAAAGTTCAAAAAAATAAGCCACAGATTTCACAGATTAATTTTTAAACAGATTAAAAAAAATCATTTTAATCTGTGTAATCTGTGGCAAAAAAACAACCACAAATAACCAAGCTCTCCATCATGAAACTTAGACCATTCTTATCCCTTTTGCTCTTTGGAAGCCTTTTTATAAATGCACAAAACAAAACTACCGTAAAGGAGTTTAAAAAAGTATTTACCACATACCCTTTTTCAGATCCTGACCCGATTCCGAAACCAGACACAAAATTTTATCCTTATTTCCGTTTTGACGGCTTTACAGACAAACCAGTTCAGAAAGAATGGAAAGTAATTGAGATTGAAAACGATTACATCAAACTGATGATTTTGCCTGAAATAGGCGGAAAAGTTTGGTCGGCTGTAGAAAAATCAACTGGAAAAGACTTTGTTTACAATAATCATGTAATCAAATTTAGAGACATTGCCATGCGCGGACCGTGGACCAGCGGCGGCGTTGAAGGCAATTATGGAATTATCGGACACACACCAAATTGTGCTACTCCTGTCGATTATAAAATTATAAATCGTGAAGACGGAAGCATCAGCTGTGTTATTGGAGTTTTAGATTTATTAACGAGAACTTCTTGGAAACTAGACATCAATTTACCAAAAGACAAAGCTTATTTTACAACCAATTCGTTTTGGTCTAATTCGACAGAATTACAGCAGCCTTATTATACTTGGATGAATACAGGAATTAAAGCCGCTGGAAATCTGCAGTTTATTTACCCTGGACAGACTTATATTGGCCATAACGGCGAATACAATTCTTGGCCGATTGATAAAGAAAACGGCAAAGATTTATCTTATTACAAAAACAATGATTTTGGCGGTTACAAATCGTATCACGTATTCGGAAAATACAATGATTTCTTCGGAGGATATTGGCATGACGAAGATTTCGGAATGGCAAGATATGGTAATCACGATGATAAACCCGGCAAAAAAATATGGATTTGGGGATTATCACAGCAAGGAATGATTTGGGAAAAATTATTGACCGATACTGACGGACAATATACAGAAGTACAAAGCGGCAGATTATTTAATCAGGCAAGCGAAGGCAGTAATTTAACCCCTTTTAAACAACGTTCGTTTGCGCCTTATCAAACTGATACTTGGACAGAATACTGGTTTCCTGTAAAACAAACCAAAGGTTTTGTAAAAGCCAATAATTACGGGGCTGTTAATGTGAAAAACGAAAATGGCTGGCTGAAAATCTATTTCTCTCCGCTTCAAAAACTAAATGAAAAAATTGAAGTTTTCGAAGGCGATAAAAAAGTATATTCTAAAGATATTGCTTTGAATACGCTCCAAACATTTAAAGATTCAATTCAGGTTAAAGCTGATTTTAATAAATTGAAATTTATTTTAGGCGGCAATAAACTAGTTTGGAACGGTGCTCCTGAAGATGGAAATATTAATCGCCCAGTAGAAATTCCAAAAAACTTTGATCATAATTCGGTTTACGGATTGTATCTGCAAGGTAAAAATTACATCAGTTTTAAAGATTATGTAAAGGCAGAAGAAAACCTTACAGCTTGTTTACAAAATGATCCAAACTTTGCTCCTGCCCTTTCTGAATTAGCTTCTTTACAAATTAGAAAATTTCAATACAAAGAAGCTGTAGAAACTGCTAAAAAAACTTTAGCAATTGATACTTACGATGCTGATGCAAATTACAATTATGCTTTGGCAAATCTTCATTTAGGAAACACAACCAATGCAAAAGATGGTTTTGATATTGCAGCTGCTGGTGTAGAATACAGAAGCGCTGCTTACACTTCACTAAGTAAAATTTATTTAGCTGAAAACGAATTACCTAAAGCTATTGAATATGCCGAAAAGAGCTTAATAAACAATCAATACAATTTAGAAAGTCTGCAAGTATTGGCGGTTTTGTATCGTCTTCAAAATAATTCAGACAAAGCAAATGCAGCTTTAAAAACAATTACTACACTTGATCCGTTAAATCATTTTGTAGATTTTGAAAAATATCTTTGGAACAGTTCAAATGATGCAAAACTTAATTTTACAGCTGCAATTCAAAATGAAATGCCAGAGCAGACTTATCTGGAATTGGGAATTTGGTACGAGAATCTCGGCCGAAAAGAAGAAGCTTTAAAAGTTTTTGACATCGCAGTTCCAAGTTCAGAAATTATATATTGGAAAGCTTTTTTAGAAAACAAACCTGTCGATTTATCTAAAATCAAACCTGGAACTAGTTTTCCGTTCCGCGCAGAAACGGCTTCCATTCTTAAAACATTAATTAAAACCAATGATCAATGGCAGTTAAAATACCATTTAGGTCTAATCGAATGGAATCGCAATAGTATTTCCGAGGCAAAAGAATTGTTTACACAATGCGGCTCAAAACCTAATGATCCAGCTTTTTATGGTGCAAAAGCTTCTTTATTTAAAGATGATGCTGCAACTGTTGAGGCAAGTCTTCAGCAGGCTTTAAAACTAGATCCACAAGGCTGGAGATACCATAAATTATTGGCGGAACATTATATCGTACAAAAACAATTTGACAAAGCACTTTCAACAACAGAATCTTTCTATAAAAAACATAAAGAGAATTATTTGATTGGAATGCTGTATGCAAAAACGCTGCTGTTAAATAAAAAATATGCTGCTGCAGATGCATTTCTAACCAAATTACAAATTCTTCCTTTTGAAGGTGCAACTGCTGGAAGACAATTGTACCACGAAGCGAAATTGATGCAGGCTTTGGCAGAAATTAAAAACAAACAATATAAAAAAGCATTACAATTTATTGGCGATGCAAAATTGTTTCCAGAAAATTTAGGAGTTGGAAAACCTTACGATGAGAACATCGATGAAAGGCTTGAAAACTGGCTGGATTATCAATGTTACACCAATCTTGGCAACAAAGAAATGGCTGCTAAATCTTTACAAAAAATTGTTGCTTTTACTCCAAAAGTTGATAATACGGTTATGAACTTTTTACCAGCAAATAATCTTGTTTCGGCTTGGGCAATCGAAAAAACATCTTCTTCTCAAGAAGCAGAAAAATGGTTAAAAAATCAAGCCGATTTATATCCAGAAAACAAAATTATTCAGTGGAGTTTACTCGTCTATACGAAAAAACAATCGAATATTTTAAATGAAGATGAAAAAGACGGTGAAGTCAGAATTATCGAAAAATTGTAAAGAACTTTTAAAACAATAAAATGAAAAAGCATTTTTTAAAATATACTTTTTTTAGGTCTTATTTTGATTGTAAGCCCAAAAATTGAAGCGCAAAACAAACAGGAAAAACCAGATGAATTAAGTGTTTACAGAGTTACACCTTTAAAAACTAATGATTTAATTCATACCAAACTCGAAGTCTCATTTGATTACGGAAAACGTTATTTGTATGGAAAAGAATGGGTTACTCTAAAACCTCATTTTTACGAAACCGATTCGCTTAAGCTGGATGCAAAAGGAATGGATTTCAAAGAAATTGCTATTATTGACGGCAAAAAAAGTATTCCGTTGCAATACAAATACGATAACGAACAGCTTTCAATTCAATTAAACAGAAAGTACAAAAACAACGAAAAGTATACTATTTTCATTAATTACACCGCAAAACCAGCAGAACTTAAAAGCAAAGCTGGCGAATCGATTACCAACTCAAACGGATTGTATTTTGTTAATCCTGACGGAAAAGGAGACAAACCAACACAAATTTGGACTCAAGGAGAAACAGAAGCTTCGTCTTGCTGGTTTCCTACTATTGATAAACCAAATCAAAAAACAACTTCTGAAATTGCAATGACAGTAGAATCAAAATATACTACGCTGTCTAACGGTAAATTAACTTCACAAAAAGCAAATAAAAACGGAACTCGTACTGACGTTTGGAAAATGGATCAGCCAAACGCTCCATATTTATTTATGATGGCAGTTGGAGATTTTAAAATCTATAAAGATTCTTATAATGGAAAAGAAGTAAGCTATTATTTAGAACCTAAATACGCGCCATTTTCGAAACAGATTTTTGGCAAAACGCCTGATATGATGAACTTTTACGGTAAAATGCTTGGTATAGAATATCCTTGGGCAAAATATTCGCAGATTGTTGTAACAGATTTTTTTGGAGGTGCAATGGAAAATACTTCTGCAACTGTTCACGGCGGATATGTACAAAAAACCGAAAGAGAATTATTAGACAATAACGAAGAAAGTACCGTAGCACACGAACTTTTTCATCAGTGGTTTGGAGATTTAGTAACTGCTGAATCTTGGTCAAATTTAACAATGAACGAATCTTTTGCCACATTTGGAGAAGTTCTTTGGCACGGTCACGACGCTGGACAAGATGCAGAAGACAGATCTCGTTATGAAAAACTGCAGAATTATCTTCGTTCACAAAAAAATGGAGACAGTCCAATTTTAGCACGTTTTCATTACAAAAATGCAGACGATATGTTTGACAATATCAGCTATTCTAAAGGCTCGATTATTTTGTACGCCATGAAAAACCAAATGGGTGACGAAGCCTTTTTTAAAGGATTGAATCATTATTTAACCACTAATGCTTACAAATCTGGCGAACCGCATCAACTGCGCTTATCGATGGAAGAAGTGACTGGAAAAGATTGGCTTCCTTATTTTGATCAGTGGTATTACAATGCTGGAAGTCCGATTCTGGATGTGACTTACAAATACGCCAACAGAAAAATTATTATTACGATTAGTCAATCTCAGGATAGTGCAGTGCAAACCTTTACGTTGCCTTTAAAAGTTGATTTTTACGTAAACGGAACTAAAATAAGAAAGGATATTTTAATTACTAAAAGAGAACAAAGTTTTAGCTTTGACCTTCCTTCAAAACCTGAATTTATAGATTTAGATCCAGATAAAATCCTAGTGGGCGAAGTGAATGTAGATAAAAAAACTGCTGCTGATTATCTTTTTCAATATAAAAATGCGCCATCGTATTACAACCGAATTGAAGCTATAAAATTTGCTTCAAAAGACAGAAGTCAGGAGTCACAACTTATTTTATTGGAAGGTTTGAAAGATCCTCAAGAAGACTTACGAGTACTAAGTATTAAAGCAATTGATTTAAATGAAAAAGAAACTAAAGATCAGGTTTTAAAAACACTTCTTGACATTGCTAAAAACGATAAAAAGACCATTGCAAGAGCAAATGCTATTGTAAAATTAGCTTCTACTGCCGATGCTTCTTATAAAACATTGATGGAAGAAAGTACTAAAGAACAATCGTACAACGTAATTGCGGCAGGAATTACAGGATTAACAAAATATACCCCAGTCGAAGCAGATAAAGCATTAGCTTCATTAGATGACGATACTAAAAAACATGTAACGCCATTAATGAAAAGATTTAGTAGTCAAAAATAATTATTAGAATCCTTTGAATCTGTTTTGTTTTTGAAAACCTCTCTAATCTGGTTCATTAGAGAGGTTATTTTTAAAAATTATCTAACAAAATCACTCATGAAAACTACATTTTTTAAATCTATTATAGCTCTTTTTCTTTTGTTCGGATGGACAATTGCAACGGCACAAATGATTAAGACTAAAACACCTGCACGAGCAAAAGGACAGCAAGATGTACTGAGAATGGCAGCAGACCCGATTCCGACCGTTCGTGTTGCTTTTATCGGCCTTGGAATGCGCGGTCCCGGAGCTGTAGAACGCATGACACATATTCCCGGTGTAGAAATTGTAGCGTTGTGCGACATGACTCAAGAAAACACGTCGAAAGCAAATGAGATTTTAACCAAAGCTGGTTTCCCAAAAGCGCAAGAATTTTACGGCGATGAAAATGCATGGAGAAAAGTAACGGCATTGCCAAACGTAGATTTAGTTTACGTAGCAACGGACTGGCTGCATCACGCTGTTATTGGAGTTCAGGCAATGAAAGACGGAAAACACGTTGCTATTGAAGTTCCTGGAGCTCTAACCATGAAAGAAATTTGGGAACTTATTGATACTTCTGAAAAAACACGTAAACATTGTATGCAGCTTGAAAATTGCGTTTATGATTTCTTTGAACTAACGACTTTAAATATGGCACAGCAAGGTTTGTTTGGAGAAATTCTTCATGCAGAAGGTTCTTATATTCATGGTTTACAGCCATTTTGGGGCGAATACTGGAACAACTGGAGAATGGATTACAACATCAAACACAGAGGCGATGTATATGCAACGCACGGAATGGGTCCAGCATGTCAGGCACTCAACATTCATCGTGGTGACAAAATGAATTTCTTGGTTTCTATGGATACAAAAGCGGTTGGAAATCCCGCTTACATCAAAGAAAAATCAGGTAAAGAAATAAAAGATTTTAGAAACGGAGATCATACCATGACGATGATTCGTACTGAAAATGGTAAAACAATCCATATTCAGCATGATGTCACTTCTCCTCGTCCCTACAGCAGAATGTATCAATTGAGTGGCACAAAAGGTTTTGCTAATAAATACCCGTTAGAAGGTTATGCTTTGGACGGAAAAGAATTAAGCGATGATGTAAAGCCAAATCACGAAAAATTAAGCGCACACTCTTTTGTTCCTGAAGAAGTGAAAAAGGCATTGATGGAAAAATACAAACATCCAATTGCAAAAGGAATCGAAGAACAAGCCAAAAAAGTAGGCGGTCACGGCGGAATGGATTTCATTATGGATTACAGATTAATTTACTGCTTACAAAAAGGACTTCCGTTAGACATGGATGTTTATGATTTAGCAGAATGGTCTTGTCTTGGTCCGTTAACCGAAATTTCATTAGATAATAATTCTGCTCCAGTTGAAATACCAGATTTCACACGCGGCGGATGGAATAAATTGAAAAAATTGGAATTTTCAGAATAAATATTGGTTAGTTAAAGAAGGCAAGAGAGCATCATTGAAAAAGTGCTCTCTTGTTTATTTTAGGTCTATCCATCCCAAAAAAAAGCCACCTGATTTTATTCAGATGGCTCTAGTTATTGCTTTAAAAATTACTTCCAGTTAAAAGTAATATTCTTTTCGATTTCACTGCTTAAACTTAAGAATACAGGACAAGTCATTGCAGCGCGTTCCAAAATAGTTTTATTCTTTTGATCAGCAACGCCTTGCATTTCAAACACAATTTCTATTGCGCCGATTCTTCTTGGTTCTGCATTCATGATTTTTGTTACTTCGGCTGTAGAGCCAACAAAATCAACTTCTAAATCACGGGCCTTAATTCCCATAATAGTCATCATGCAGCTTGCCAAAGCGTTTGCAACTGTATCTGTTGGAGAAAAAGCTTCGCCTTTTCCGTTATTATCTAATGGTGCGTCAGAAATGATTTCGCTTCCCGACTGCACATGAATTGATTTTGTTCTTAAATCTCCTAAATAGGTTACTTTTGATGTCATTAATTTGCTACTTTTAAAGTTAAGTCACTGTCATAGTATAAGATGTAAACACCTTTGTTAGCGTGTCCGCCATCTTCTTTTCTATAATATTGAAATTTATTATCTACCTGCTGTGTAGTCATTAAATCTGCTGTTTCCTGAAAAGTTTTTCCTTGTACCAAGCGCATCATCGTATCAAAAGTAACATCAAAACCTCTTGTTGCATAAGTAGTTGGGTTTATTTTGTTTTTCAGACGGTATTGCTTTTCATAAATTAAAACTGCTTGTTCGTCACTTTCACGAGTTACAGAAGGATACATTAATTTTAATTTCACTAAGTTATCAAAACTAATTTCATCAGTATCCAATGTACTGTTTGGTTCTAGAATTACCAGTTGAACCTGACACGTTTTCTGAGAATCAATTAGTGCATTAATGGTAGTTTTAATCATTGCAGTATTTGCCGTTTCCATCACCACATAATTCATTCGGTTTGGAATTAAAAGGCTTTTTAAATTCGCAACATCCAGACCTCCAGTTTCAGTTAAAGATGCAAATGCAACACCTTTCTGATTTTGTTTAATATAATTAACAACAGATTCCTTTTTCTTATCTACAACAGCCACAATATTTCCGTTTTTAGATCGCATATAATCAAAAACAGCATTTTTAATTACATCATTTGATGGTATAGACTGATACAAATTCTCAATCGGGTTTGCACTGTCTTTTGATAATGGAGAAATAACAGGAACATTATACAAACGAAGTGTATTAGCTGTTGATTCAGCATTATTTTGGTAAAATGGTCCTATAACTGCATCAGCATCTTGAAGTTTACTAATTAAACTAGGCACATTTGAAGTCGTTTTTGTTTCCTGAGAATCATATATAGCCACATCGATTGGCAGTTTCAATGTTTTCGCAGAGTCAATTGCCATCATCGCTCCAGAATAAAAATCTAAAGTCATATTTAAGAACTTATCGTTTTTAATTCTGTTTGCAGTTCCAGAAGTATCGCTTTGTACTTTAGCCAAATTAAAAGGCAGTAACAAAACTACTTTTTTACGTTCATTGGCACCTCTTTTTTTGCTCAGCTCTACAATTTCTGGATTAGCATTTTCAGATGATTTTACCTTGTCAATAATTTTAATTCCTCCACCAGTGCTTTCAATAGGTTTGTCGATTGCAGAGTCAGCTGTTTTTTCAACTGGAGCCTGCGCTGCAATAATTGGAGCCGGTGCCACATATCCTGCAGGAACTTTTAAAACCATTCCTTCTTTTACACCCTCAGAAAGTGAAGGATTTAATGCCACTAATTCATCTTGCGTTAAATGAAAAACTCTTCCTAAACTATAAAAAGTTTCTTTTGGCTTTACCTGATATTCCATGTAAGTCACTGCTTTTTTAGAAGTTTCAGCAGGTTTTTTACTTTCTACAGATTTTGCTGTTTCAACTGAAGCAGTTTCAGTTTTCGGCGCTTTTCCTTTGATTGTCAATCTATAACCAACTGGCAGACTGGCAACAATATCTGGATTGCGTTTTTCTAATTCTTCCACAGTCATATTATACTGTTTTGCAATGCCAAATTTAGTCTCTTTTGGCTGTACATCGTGATATACATATTTTTCTGAACCTTTTTCTTTTGCAGGTTTTGCTGCTGTTTTTGGAGCAGATCCTTTAGCAGGAATGACTAATTTTTGTCCAATTTGAACACCAGTTTTTTCTAAAAATGGATTCGCTGCTTTTAAAGCTTCGTCTGATATTCCGTATTTCTTCTCAATGCTGTAAAAAGTTTCTTTTGGCTGCACTTCATGAATCACTTCTTTTCCAGAAGCTGCAGGAGCTTTTGTTTCAGAAACTTCCTTTTTGGCTTCACCTGTTTTCGTCGGAATCAACAATACCGAATTAGGAGTCAAACCTGTTCTTGCATCTGGATTTAATTGATAAATATCAAAAGGCGTTACCTTAAATTTCTGCGCAATCTGATTAATAGTTTCTCCACTGGAAACCTTATACTTAACCACCTTTTCCTGAGAAAAAGCATTTGAAGAGATAAAGAATACAAAAGACAATAATGTTAAATAATATTTCATAATAAGGCTTAAAAACAATTTAATTTCTAATTCTAAAAGCAAGTTACAAATTTTCCTTAAAGCAAAATTCGCGCCGTTTGTTTAATCGTTCAAAAATTACCTCAAATCAATTTCTACTTTGGCAATAATGACTTCTTTATATAACTCATCTTCTTCTTTTTTCTTGCATTGATAAAGCACTTCTTCCATGTTTTCGAACTTATCACTGTAAACATAGTACGAAAGGCTGTTAATATTAAAGAAGAAACTAGCGTTAAAATCGCCAGAATCAATGAGTTTCATAATAAACTTATCGCGGTCAACTGCGTCTGTAAATATACCCAAAACTAAGTAATACCCATTCGAAACTTCTTTAAGATTATCATAAACTTCCACTTTTACTGTTTTATCAGCTCTTAACGGATTGTCTTTCAATTCTTGTTTCATTTCTTCCAATGAAATTGTTTTTGAACTTTCGGCAGTAGAATTTTTATTCTGTTTTTTAACCGCTTCATCCTGATATTTTTTCAATTTAACCAAAGCCAGCTTGTCGTCAAATTTTCTAGCTTCCATACTGTAATAAGCAGCTTTACTGATGTGTCTTTTTACTTCTATTTTTTTCTGAATATCGAGCGAGTCAATTTTTGCAATCAAAAGCTGATTTTGTGCATCACCGTGCTCCTGCTCTATTTTATAACGTTTAATTTCTTCTAACGACAAACGCTGCTGCAAAGAAGCTGCATTATTATTTTTCTCGCTTTCGCGGATTTTCTTCTTATACTCCTGATTTTCCTCAACAGCAATTCGTTCTACTTTATTCATTAAACCGGCATATGCTTTTCTATTTTCTGCCAGTTCTTTCTTTAATTGAGAAGATAATTCATTGGTTTTATTGATTCCTTCAGAAGATTTTTTTTCCAACCTTTTAGATTCATCAACATTTAAAACATCCATTTTCTTCAATTCTTTCAAATGATTATTCATGGAATTAACCAAAGAATCTAATTTTGCCATTAAAATATCTTGAACATTTTTGTTGGCTTCTAAAACCAAACGGAGTTTTTCTACTGAATTTTCTTTGGAACCATTCATCTCATTCAGATTGACTTTCAAATCATTAATCTTTATAATTTTCTGATTCATCTCTTTCTGAACAATAAGTCGATCTTTTAAATCATCGATCTCAACTGTTTTTGCCTTTGTTTTTTCTACCACAACCTGTTTTTCTGCCAAAGCCAGCATCAATTCTTCACTTTCGTTTGCTGGTTTTATTGCTGTTGTATTGATGGCCAATTTGTTGCCAACTACCAATCCGTTTATAATTTCTGGATTTTGAGATTCAAGCTGATCAATTGAGATTCCGTATTTCTTTGCAATAGAAAACTTTGTTTCTTTTGGTTCAACCACATGAAAAACAGTTTCTTGATTAATGACACGAACTCTTCCGTCTAAAGTTTTTCTTTTGTTTGGAATGACGATCGTCTGACCAATCTGCAGTCCGTTTAGAAGTATATCTTTATTTAAGTTTTCTAAATCCTGAACCGAAACATTGTATTGTCTGGCAATACTAAACAAAGATTCTTTAGCCAGAACCTGATGTGTTGTTCTAGATGAAACAGCAGTTTCTTGCTTAGATAAATATTCTGAATTTTGAGGAATTATTAATTCTAGACCGATTTTAAGTCCGCTGGCAAGAATTTGCTGATTGGCATTTTGAATGGCTTCTACAGAAACATGATATTGTTTAGATAAGCCGAAGAGCGTTTCTTTGGGCGCAACAATATGTGTTTTACTTTGCTCTTTAATTATGGTTTGGGAGTTGTGAACTGGAATCTTTATAATCTGATTATCCTTGATTCCATTTTGCGATTCGGGGTTGAGTTTGTAAATCTCATCTATAGAAACCTTATACTTTTGGGCAATAAAATAAGCAGTTTCTCCTTTTTGAATCTTGTGCTCAATAATTGAATCTTGCGCAGTTATTTTGTTAAAAGACAAAATAAAGACAAGAGAAATTGTTAAAAGTTCTCTCATAAATAGTAGGTTATAAAAAATTAAGGCCTTACAAATGTAAGACCTTAATTTTAAAATACGCTGCTATTCCCACTCAATTGTTGCAGGTGGTTTTGAACTAATATCGTAAACTACACGATTCACACCTTTTACCTTGTTGATAATATCGTTCGATACTTTCATCAAGAAATCATACGGTAAGTGAACCCAGTCAGCAGTCATACCATCTGTTGATTCTACTGCTCTAAGCGCTACTACTTTTTCGTAAGTACGCTCATCGCCCATAACTCCAACACTGTTTACCGGAAGCAAAATCGCTCCAGCCTGCCAAACTTTGTCGTACAATCCCCAAGATTTTAATCCTTCGATAAAAACAGAATCAACATCTTGTAAAATTTGCACTTTCTCTGGAGTAATATCTCCTAAAATTCTAATTGATAATCCTGGTCCTGGGAAAGGATGTCTTCCTAATAATTCAGGATCTATTCCTAAAGTAGCTCCAACTCTACGAACTTCGTCTTTAAACAACATTCTAAGTGGTTCTACAATTTTTAATTTCATATAATCTGGCAATCCACCAACATTATGGTGCGATTTAATAGTTGCAGATGGTCCTTTTACAGAAACAGACTCGATAACGTCTGGGTAAATTGTTCCTTGTGCTAACCATTTTACGTCTTCAATTAAATGCGATTCGTCATCAAAAACTTCGATGAAAACACGTCCAATAGTTTTACGTTTGGTTTCAGGATCACTAATTCCTGCTAGTTCAGAAAGAAAACGATCTCCTGCATCTACACCTTTTACATTTAATCCCATTCCCTTATATTGGTTCAATACATTTTGGAACTCATTTTTACGTAAAAGACCGTTGTTTACGAAAATACAGTAAAGATTTTTACCAATTGCCTGATTCAATAAAACCGCAGCAACAGTAGAATCTACACCGCCTGATAATCCTAAAACAACTTTATCATTTCCTAATTTCTCTTTTAATTCTGCCACCATTTCTTCTACGAAAGCATTTGGTGTAAAATTTTGAGGAACTTCGGCAATTTTAACTAAAAAGTTTTCCAGCATTTTTGATCCATCTGTTGAATGGTAAACCTCTGGATGATATTGAATTGCATAAGTAGTTTCGCCTTCAATTTTGTAAGCTGCAAATTCTACATCATGCGTACTTGCTAATTTTACAGCATTTGCCGGAAGCGATTTAATACTATCACTATGGCTCATCCAAACCTGGCTGTTTTCTGAAACTCCTTCAAAGAAAGTTTCACCTTCTTTTATATAAGACAAGTTTGCTCTACCATATTCTCTGGTATTTGAAGCCGCTACTTCTCCACCGCTGAAGTGCGCTAAGTACTGCGCTCCATAACAAACGGCAAGCATTGGAAGTTTACCTCTAATTTGCGATAAATCAGGATGTGGTGCGTCTTCTCCTCTAACAGAGAAAGGGCTTCCTCCTAAAATTACGGCTTTATAACTTGATAAATCACTTGGAATGTGATTGTAAGGAAAAATTTCGCAGAATATATTTAATTCGCGAACTCTACGCGCAATAAGCTGTGTATATTGCGATCCGAAATCTAAAATAAGTACGTTGTGTTGCATGCGCAAAAATACTTTTTATATTCGAAATTGAAAAATGGAATTTTGATTTTTTTTTAGAAAGGTTCTAAGGTTCTGAGATACTAAGGTTCTTAGTTTTATTTATAACCTAAAAAAGAAAAAACTTAGCGCCTTAGAACCTTAGCAACTTAGTTTCTGTAAAAAAAATCTAAAAAAGAAAATATTTCGTATATAACGAAGAACCCAATTACAATTTAACTATGAAATCAAAATTTGTTGCCGTTACCCTATTATTATCGTTAGTTTTAACTTCTTGTGATGCTGTTGATGATCTATTAAGTTTCAATATTTCGAATGAGACTTCTATTAAAATTAAGAGCACATCTCCTATCAATTTACCTTCGGAAATAATCACTCCCGATGTTACAACCAATTCTTCAGCTGAATTTGAAAACAATAAAACGAAGGCTAGTTTGGTCAAAGATGTAAAAATCAGATCACTTAAATTATCTATTTCTGATCCTTCCGATAAAACTTTTACGTTTTTAAAGTCGGTTCATCTATATATTTCGACAACCAATTCTGATGAAGTTGAATTAGCTTACCAAGAAAACATTAATACAAGTGCAAATACAATCGATTTGATTTGCACCGATAAAAAATTAGATCAGTACATAAAAGCAGACAGCTACAAAATTAGAACTCAGGTAACCTTAAAAGAAACCCTTACAAAAGATGTGACCGTAAAGGCAGATATGAAGTTTAGAGTGACTGCGGATCCGTTCTAATCTTAGAGGCTAAGGTTCTGAGATGCTGAGATGCTAAGTTTCTTAGCTGAAAGGTTCAAAGAAAAAAGGTTTAAACTTTTTTCTTTGAACCTTTTTTTATACTTGAAAAATAAAATCTTAGAATCTTAGCATCTAAGTATCTTAGAACCTCTACTAGAAAAACCAAATCTTTTCCTTAATTTTATAGAACCCCTTCAGATCACTGCAAATACTTTAAAATATAATTATTAAGAAGTAAACCATAACCAATGTGCACTTTCGAAATATTAATTTTAAAATATAACTCATGAGTAAAATAGTTGCCGAACAATTAGTAGATATGTTGGTAGAAGCTGGAGTGAAACGCGTTTATGCGGTTACTGGCGATAGTTTAAATCATTTTAATGATGCAATTCGCAGAAGCGGAAAAATAAAATGGATTCATGTACGCCATGAAGAAGTCGGCGCGTATGCTGCAGCGGCCGAAGCAGAATTAGACGGTTTTGCTGTTTGCGCTGGAAGCTGTGGTCCCGGTCACGTTCATTTAATTAATGGATTGTATGATGCACATCGTTCGCATGTTCCTCTTTTAGCAATTGCTTCTACGATTAATACCAGCGAAATGGGAATGGATTATTTCCAAGAAACCAATACCATCAAACTTTTTGACGATTGCAGCCACTATAATCAAATGATTATGACTGCGGAGCAAGCGCCTAGAATTATCCAAACGGCTATACAACATGCTTTAGGCAAAAAAGGCGTTGCTGTTATTGGTTTACCTGGCGACGTTTCTGAATTAAAAGCTGTTGAAAGCAATATTTCTACTCAATATTTTCATTGTAATCCTGTTATCCGACCTTCTGATACTGAATTACAGCATTTAGCAAAAGCTATTAATGAAAGTTCTAAAATAACTTTGTTCTGTGGTATCGGAGCTGAAAAAGCACACGATCAGGTGGTGCAGTTGTCTCAGCATATTAAAGCTCCTGTTGGATATTCTTTTAGAGGAAAAATGAGCATTCAGCCGAATAATCCTAACGAAATAGGAATGACAGGTTTACTCGGTCAGCCTTCTGCTTATCACAGTATGCACGAATCGCATTTGGTTTTATTATTAGGAACTGATTTTCCTTATGATAAATTCATGCCTTCAGATAATAAAATCATCCAAATTGACACAAGTACGGAACGTTTAGGAAGAAGAGCCAATCTCTATATGGGTCTATGCGGTGATGTTGCCGATACGATAGAAGCTTTACTGCCGCTTTTGGAAGCAAAAACAGATGATAGTTTTTTACAAGCGCAGTTAAAATTATACAGCAGTGTAAAAGAAAGCATGAATACTTATATTAATGATAATGGCGGAGAAGATACTATTCAGCCTGAATATGTGGCGCACATTATTGATAAACTGGCAGATCAAGATGCAGTTTTTACCGTAGATACTGGTATGAGCTGTGTTTGGGGAGCTCGTTTTATTAAAGGAACGGGGCAGCGAAAAATGTTAGGTTCTTTTAACCACGGTTCTATGGCCAATGCGATGCCAATGGCTATTGGGGCTGCTTTGGCGCATCCTGAAAGACAAATTATTGCCATGTGTGGCGACGGCGGTCTTTCTATGCTTTTAGGAGACTTGGCAACCATTCATCAATATAATATTCCAATCAAAATTATTGTTTTCAACAACCGTGCTTTGGGAATGGTAAAACTTGAAATGGAAGTCAGCGGTTTACCCGACAACGAAACAGATATGGTAAATCCTGATTTTGGTCTAATTGCTCAAGCAATGGGATTTCAGGGCGTAAATGTTCATAAACCTGAAGAAGTTCAGGGAGCAATTGAAAATGCTTTCCGCCATAATGGTCCTGTTTTATTAAATATTTTCACCAATCCAAATGCGCTGGCAATGCCTCCTAAAGTAGAATGGGAACAAGTTATTGGAATGGCAAAATCGATGACAAGATTAATGCTGGGCGGTAAAATGGAAGAAGTTTTAGACACTATTAAATCCAACTATAAACATTTAAAAGAAGGCATTTAAGCTCAATTAAAGGATCATGGATATAAATACTAATAAATCATACACCAAATACTATGTTATTGCATGGGTATTTGGTTTGATTTTCTATTTTTTAGATTATGTAATTCGTTCTGCTCCAGCAGTAATGTTTCCAGAACTTTCGCAGAGTTTTTCTGTGAATGAAATTAAGCTAGTAGAAATTGTCGGCACTTATTATTATACGTATTCCACCTGCAGTTTAATTGCTGGAATTGCTCTGGACCGATTTGGAGCTAAATATTCACTTTTTGCAGGAGCACTTATTTTAGGAATCGGCTGTTTATTATTTATGATTTCCAGTCAGTTTAGCGGCGTTGTCGGCCGATTGTTTCAAGGTGCGGGATGCGCTTTTGCTTTTCCGGGCTGTGTATATTTGGCCAGTAAAGGATTTTCTGCAAAATCACTCGCAACAGCCATTGGATTTACACAATGCCTCGGAATGCTTGGTGGTTCTGCAGGACAATTTGTTGTTGGGCCGTTGATTGAAGAAGGAATGAATATCAATACGTTTTGGCTCTCGACTGGAATTTTCACAATCATTGTAGCTTTCGGACTTTGGTTTATAACTCCTTCCAACATCACAGATAAAAATATAGAAAGTACACAAAAGAAACAAAGTTTGCTAAATCCCTATAAAATCGTTTTTAGCAATCCGCAATCTTGGTTTTGCGGCATAATTTCGGGATTGCTATTTGCGCCGACAACTATATTTGCGATGACTTGGGCAGTAGATTTCTTTCAAAAAGACCGTGCTTTCGACTTTCATACGGCAACAATATCGAGCGCCATGGTAGCTTTTGGCTGGGTTTTCGGATGTCCGCTATTAGGATATATTACAGACAAAATAAATAAACGAAAACCAGTTTTGGTATTTGGCGCTGTCTTTATGATTGTAGCTTTAATTCAATTGCTGTATTTTCCAAATCTACTTCCAGCAAAATACAGTATGTTTTCATTAGGCGTTGCTTCTGGCGCTGCTATGATTCCATATTCTATCATTAAAGAAGCTAATCCAGATAATGTAAAAGGAAGTGCTACAGGAGCCATCAATTTTATAACTTTTGGTGTAACAACGCTCTTAAGTCCTTTATTCAGTCGCTTATTCGGCAGAACTCTTGACGGAACTTTGGATAAAACAAATCACTTTCAGCAGGCAGGACTATTTTGGATTATCGGAATTTCAATAGCCATTTTAGTGAGTTTTCTATTGAAAGAAACTGGGAGCGGAAAAAAAACAGATGCTGAAAAAGTTATTATATAAGAAGATAACAAACATCAATAAGATAAAGATAGGATCAAGAAAATGATCTTATCTTATTCTTTTGTAACTACAATTGAAGCTTTAAAGCCAGCAGCTAGATTATCCCAGTAATCACTGGTAACCATTGTGCCTTTATCGTCATATACTTGGATCTCGGCAGTATTTCCCCCAAGCGTTCCAATATTTAAAGCTTCGAAATCTAATTTATTAAAACCTGGATTAAGATTAATTTTTACTTGTTGAAAATTAGAATCTAATAAAAGTCGATCTCGCACTACAAGTTCATTTGAAGAAACTTTCACTAAATCCCCATCAATAGCTCCAAAATCACGGAACTTCACAATAAAATATTCTGATTTGGTTTTAAAATCACCCAGCGAAATGTTTTTCTTCACCAAAACACCTCTGCCTTCTCGCAATCCGGCATCTTTTAAAGATTTATCAAGATCTTTTTCCATTTTTGCCACATAGCGATCGCCTGGATTGGCAAAATCGGTTTCTGTAGACATGGTAAATTTGCTTTTTTCTTCTCCAATCTGAAATTTAGATTTTTGAGTTATCGTTGTATTTTCAAAAACGTTTGGGGTTTTAATACTTGGAATATCATTTAATTCTGCCTGTGGATCTTTTGTCTCAGGAGCTGGAATTTTTTTTGGTTTTGCACTAAACTTTGGTGCGGGAATAGCTTTGAATTTAGAATTAAATTCGGCTTGGGCTGATACTGACAACGCAGTAAAAAACAATATGAAAAATAAAATGTGCTTCATTGAAAAAGTATTATCGAATCGGCTTTTATAATTAGTCTTAAATAATAGTCCAGCATCACAAAAATAGCATAATTTAATTAGGCATTGCAACTTTAGGACTTTTATAACAATAAATTAAGCTAATTTTTGGAATCAAAAAACCTGCCAAAATTTTTCTCTTTGATTAAAATAAATTTCTAACTCTAAAATTTCAAATTCCAATATCTCTGTCTTTAATATAGAGTTTCTTTAAATTTACTATTTTGATAATTAACAACTTATTCTTAACTTCAAGACTTTATTTTACCATTTACAAAAACTCAATAAAATGGATTATATCGATTATTACAAAGTATTAGATGTTACAAAATCTGCGACCGAAGCAGAGATCAAAAAAGCATATAGAAAACTGGCCAGAAAATACCATCCCGATTTAAATCCGAATGATAAAGAAGCCGAAAAAAAGTTCAAAGAAATTAATGAAGCTAATGAAGTTTTAAGTAATCCTGAAAACCGAAAAAAATACGACAAATACGGTAAAGACTGGAAACATGCTGATGAATTTGAAAAAGCGGGTTACGATCCTAATCAGCAGCAAAGCAGACGACAAACCAGTTCTCAATATTCTGATAGTGATTTCTCAGGTTTTGGAGGCGGCGATTTCTCTGGAAGTGATTTTTCAGATTTTTTCAATTCGATGTATGGCGGAGGCAGAAGCAGATCGCAGTCTAAATATAGAGGACAGGATTTTAATGCCGAACTAGAATTAGATCTCAAATCGGCTTACACCACACATAAGCAGAGCTTAACGGTAAACGGAAAAAATATCAGAATTACTATTCCAGCCGGAGTTGAAAATGGCCAGATTATAAAAATTCCAAATCATGGCGGACCTGGTGTAAACGGCGGTCCAAATGGTGATTTATTTATCACTTTTTCTATTGCCAACAATTCAGAATTTAAACGAGAAGGCAATAATTTATACGCCGATGCACCGCTTGATTTGTATACTGCGGTTTTAGGAGGCGAAACGTACATCAATACTTTTGACGGAAAAGTAAAAATCAAAGTTCCTGCAGAAACACAGCCGGGAACGAAAGTAAAACTGAAAGGAAAAGGTTTTCCTGTTTACAAAAAAGAAAATCAATTTGGTGATTTGTATATTACTTATACGATAAAAGTTCCAACAAAATTGTCGGATAAAGAGAAAGAATTATTTGAAGAATTAGCAAAACTAAGAAGTCATGAAAAATAAAAATTTAATCCAGATAAAGCAGTTTTGTTTGTATCACGAAATTGAAAATACTTTTATAACTGAACTTAACAACTATGGTTTAATCCAAATTATTAGCGAAGAAGACGATGAATATTTGGAGCCTGAGCAGCTGCCAACGGTCGAAAAAATGATTCGCATGCATTACGACCTCAAAATTAATCTGGAAGGAATCGATGCCATAGCCCACTTATTAAACAAGATAGAAAACTTACAGCAGAGTCTAAATACGGCACACAACAAACTTCGTCTTTACGAAGAAAGACATATCGACTAACAATTTAATATCACAAAAAAGCTTGATTTCCGATTTGATTTCAAGCTTTTTTTAATGGATGCCAAAAGCAGAATTCTTAAATTGCGACATCTTAATTAACCTGAATTTGCTCTTTTAAAACCATATAGACAAATTCGCAAAATATAAAAAATGAAAAGAGAAAACATCTTAACTGGATCTCCGTGGGAAGACAAAATGGGATATTGCCGTGCAGTACGAATTGGTAATATTATTGAAGTTTCTGGAACCGTGGCAATTGTTGATGGTGATAAAGTAAAAGCAGATGATGCTTATGCTCAAACTTATAATATATTAGAGCGAGTTGAAAAAGTTTTAGAAGATCTAAATGTCAGCATGAAAGATGTCATTAGAACAAGAATATTTACAACCGATGTTTCAACTTTTGAAGAAGTAGCCAGAGCCCATTCTGCTTTCTTTAGAGATGTAAAACCAACAACCGGATTTTACGGAATCAATCAATTAGTTGCACCAGAATATTTGGTAGAAATAGAATTCACTGCTGTTGTGCAGTAATTTTTTTGCCGCGAATTCCACTAATTTGCACTAATTATTTTGCCACAGATTAAAGGATTGTAAAGATTAATTTATAAAAAATTAATTCGTGAAAATTAGTGTGATTCGTGGCTAAAAGAAAACGTAAAATTGTTGTGAAGCATAATTTTTCGACGAATTACACTAATTATTTCGTCACAGATTAAAGGATTTTAAAATTCATTTATAATTCTTTCAATTAAAAATATATTAATTCGTGAAAATTCGTGAAATTCGTGGCTGAAAAAACTTTTCATAAAAAACATCCATGACTTTAAACCTAAAAGAAACACTATTATCTATTCCAAAATGGATTATAATTTGTGCTTTAATAGGTCTATTTTCAGGATCTGCATCGGCCTTATTTTTGGTTTCTTTAGAATGGGTAACGCAATTTAGAATGCAGCATGATTGGATTATCTGGCTTTTGCCTTTCGGCGGATTTCTAGTTGGATTGAGTTACTATTATTGGGGAGAATCTGTAGTTAAAGGAAATAATTTACTACTGGAAGAGTACGAAAATCCTAAAAAAGTCATTCCGTTTAGAATGGCGCCTTTGGTTCTTTTAGGAACATTAATTACCCATTTATTTGGAGGTTCTGCTGGCCGAGAAGGAACGGCAGTACAAATGGGAGGCGCAATTGCCGATCAATTCACTAAAATTTTTAAATTAGATAATTCCGAACGCAAAATTCTTATCATTCTTGGAATCAGTGCTGGTTTTGCTTCTGTTTTCGGAACGCCTTTGGCAGGTGCTATTTTTGCTTTAGAAGTCTTATATTTTAGCAAAATTAATCTTAAAAGTGCTGTACTTTCTTTTCTAGTCGCTTATGCAGCTTATTTTACAGTTGAATTTTGGGAAATAAAACATACTCACTACAGCATTCCTATTATTCCAGAACTTAGTTTCAACAACATTATTTTTACCATAATTGTCGGAATTCTTTCGGGCTTTGCTGCACTATTATTCGCAAGAAGTACTCATTTTTGGGGTTCTCTTTTTTCCAAAAACATTAAATATCCGCCGCTTCGTCCCGTTATTGGCGGCGTAATTTTAGCGATAGCTTTTGCAGGTTTTGGACTTACCAAATTTTCAGGATTGGGAGTTCCTGTAATTGTAGATTCGTTTTCGAATACAAGCGAATGGTATGATTTTCTGCTTAAAATTCTTTTCACAGGATTTACTTTAGGAGCTGGATTTAAAGGCGGAGAAGTAACTCCTCTATTCTTTGTTGGTGCAACTTTAGGAAGCGCATTATCAATAGTAATTCCGATGCCAATTGCTCTTTTAGCCGGAATCGGATTTGTTGCTGTTTTCTCTGGCGCAACCCACACTCCTATCGCCTGCACTATCATGGGAATGGAACTATTCGGAATTGCTCCTGGAATATTCATTGCAATAGCCTGTACAATTGCCTATTTTTCTTCGGGTTCTATCGGAATTTATAAATCGCAGATTGTTAGAGGAGCTAAATATAAATTATATCAAAGGTTAAATTCCAATTTTTAAAATTCCAAATTCCAATCTCCTAGTTATAGTTCCTACGGAACATAAAGATAAAACCTTAAATCTCTCCTACGGATCAAAATCCGCTGCTACAAATGTAATGTACCTACGAAACTTAAAAAGTTTCTGAAAAAAAATAAAAAAAACAAAAATCCGTTGAAATCTGTGTTTTCGCGATAGCGAATCTGTTTCATCCGCGTTCAAAATTCATACGCAAAATTTAAATTCCAAAATAAAAACCCAATATCTATTGAAATAGACTGAATACTAAAGAAACTGTGACTAAAAATATTTTCAGCATTACATTAAAAAAATGTAAATTCGCACACTATGAAAATACAAGACATTCAAGCGATTCAGTTATTACTCGCCACTCCAAAAAAAATCGTCATCATTCCTCATAGAGGACCAGATGGTGATGCAATGGGTTCAACATTAGCTTTATACCATTTTTTAATTAAAAATAATCATCAGGCAACAGTAATTGCTCCAAATGATTTTCCTAATTTTCTAGCTTGGCTTCCAGGATCAGAAACTGTAAAAATATTCGAAAAAGATACCGAAAACTGCACCAAGATTTTAGAAGAAGCAGAAATCGTTTTTACGCTTGATTTTAATGCTTTTCATCGTACAGGTGAAATGGAGCACACTTTAGCAAAGCTAAATGCTATTTTCATAATGATCGATCATCATCAAAAACCTGATGATTATGCTACCTATACCTACTCTGACCCTTCATACGGATCTACCTGCGAAATGGTTTACAACTTTATCACTTTCTTAAACAAAAAAGAAGATATTGACAAAACCATCGCGACTTGTATTTACACAGGAATTTTAACCGATTCAGGCTCATTCCGTTTCCCTGGAACAACAGGAAACACTCATAGAATTATCGCTGAATTAATTGATCTGGGTGTAGAAAACACACAGATTCCAGTTTTATTATTTGACAATAGTTCCTTCAGCAGATTACAACTGTTAGGCCGAGCTTTACAGAATATGAAAATATTCGAAGAGCATAAAACTTCTTATATGACGTTAACACAAGAAGAATTAGATTCTTTTAATTATGTTAAAGGTGATACAGAAGGAATTGTTAATTATGGCTTGAGTATAAAAGATATTGTTTTTACTGCTATTTTTATCGAAAATAAAGACGAAGGAATAATTAAAATTTCATTCCGTTCGCAGGGAGGTTTTGATGTAAACCAATTTGCAAGAGATCATTTTAACGGAGGCGGACATAGTAATGCAGCCGGCGGAAGATCTGAAGTTTCGATGGAAGAAACTGTAAAGAAATTTGAAGATTTAGTAAAAAAACTAACACTATAGCCCACATGAATTACCTAAAACTAAGCATTTATAGTTTGCTTTTTGCTGTTTTGTTAATCAGCTGTAAGCATCATGAAGAAGCCAGAAGACCTATTTCCAGCGCTTCAGGAACATTCATGAAAAAATCTGCAGATCGAAATAAGAAATTAGTGGCTAATGAAGAAGATGTCATTAAGAAAATAATAAAAAGCAATCCGAAAGTAAAATACTATGCCACTCCAAAAGGGTATTGGTTTTATTATGATGAAAAAAATGCTACAGAAACTGCATCACCAAGAAAAGGCGATATTGCTTATTATAATTTAGAAGTTAAAGATATAAAAGGCAATATAATTTATTCTGATTCTGACCTTGGTCCGCAGACTTATTATGTAGACAAACAAGACATTATGATGGGACTTCGCGACGGAATTAAGAGAATGCATAAAAATGAAACTGTGACATTTTTATTTCCATCGCATATGGCTTATGGTTATCATGGAGACAACAAAAAAATTGGTACAAATGAATCTTTGATGGTTACAGTTACATTGAGAAATTTTGTTCCAGATCCAGCTCAGACTAATGCTTCTGCTCAAACTACTGCTGTAGCTCCAGCAGGACAAGCTCCTAAAACAACAACACCGAAACCTGTAGCTCCAAAACCTGCAGCTCCAATAAAAAAAGATACATTAACTCCATAAAAAACAATCTCTTAAAATGAAAAAGATTATTTTATTATTACTAATAGCCGTTAGCTCATTTTATTCTTGTAAAGACGATCACAGTAATCTGCCAGATGGTTTGTATGCCGATATCGAAACAAACAAAGGTCATATTATTGTTGAACTTGATTACAAAAAAGCACCAATTACTGTTGCTAACTTTGTGACTTTGGCTGAAGGTAAAAACGAATTTGTAACGCATGAAAATTTAAAAAAGAAACCTTTTTTTGATGGTTTAAAATTCCATAGAGTTATAGAAAGCTTCATGATTCAAACCGGAGATCCTTTAGGAACTGGTTCTGGAGATACTGGATATAAGTTCAAAGACGAATTCTCAGATTTAAAATTTGACAAAGCTGGTGTATTGGCAATGGCCAATAACGGACCTGGAACAAACAGCAGCCAGTTTTTCATCACACACGTAGAAACTCCTTGGTTAGATAACAAACACACTATTTTTGGTCATGTTGTTGGTGCAAAAGATCAAGAAGTTGTAAACAAAGTAGTTCAAGGTGATAATATCGTTTCTGTAACTATTATTAGAAATGGTGAAGCGGCTAAAAAGTTCGATGCTGTAAAAGTATTTCATGACTATTTTGCAGAAATCGCAAAAGAACAAAGCAAATATGCAGGAGTTCAGAAAGAAAAAGTAGCTTACTATGCTTCTATTAAACCAAAAGTTACTAAAACAACAAGCGGTTTAGAATATTTTATTACTGAAAAAGGGACGGGCAAAAAACCTGCAGCAGGAACTCAAGTATATATTGCTTACGCTGGTTTTCTTGAAGACGGAACTTTATTTGACACAAGCATAGAAGATGTTGCCAAACAATTTGGAAAATTTGATCCTGCAAGAGCTGCAGCAAAAGCTTATCAGCCAATTCCATTTAAAGCAGGAAGCAAAGACGGAATGATTCCTGGTTTTATTGAAGGACTTGAGCAGCTTTCTTTTGGCGATAAAGCAATTCTTTTTATTCCATCTCACTTGGCATACAGAGAAACTGGTGCAGGAGGTGTAATTCCGCCAAATGCAAATATTATTTTCGAAGTTCAATTATTAGAGAAACAATAAAACAATTCATCATAGACTTAAATCTGAAAAGTAATGAAGTTTAAATTTTTATTTTTATTTTGCTTAGCAATAGTTAATATTCAGGCTCAAACTAAAAGACCCGCAGCAAAACCTGCTGCAAAAGCAAAAACAACAACTGCAGCAAAACCTGCTGCTAAGCCAAATACAAATCCTAACGAAGGGATTTTTGCTACAATTTCAACTTTAAAGGGAGATATTGTTGTTTCTTTAGAATACACAAAAGCACCCGTAACTGTTGCCAACTTTATCACTTTGGCAGAAGGAACAAATCCTTATGTAAAAGTGGAAAAATTAAAAGGAAAGCCATTTTATGATGGTTTAAAATTCCATAGAGTAATTAACGATTTTATGATTCAAGGTGGTGATCCGCAGGGAACTGGGGCTGGAGATCCAGGATATTCATTTAAAGATGAATTTGTTGCAGAATTGAAATTTGAAAAAGGCGGTGTCTTAGCAATGGCAAATTCTGGACCTGCTACAAACGGAAGCCAATTTTTCATTACACATAAAGACACGCCATGGTTAAACGGTAAACATACTATTTTTGGTCATGTAGTTTCTGGAATGGACAATGTCAATAAAATTGTTCAAGATGATATCATGAACAAGATTACCATTACACGCAAAGGCGCAGCAGCAAAAAAGTTTGATGCTGTAAAAGTTTTTAGTGATGAAATGAAAAAAGGTGAAGCTAAAAAAGAAGAGGCTAAAAAAGTAGTTGCTGCCAAAGCTGCTTATTTTACCGCAACAAAAGCAAAAGCTACAGCAACTGCATCTGGTTTAAAATATGTTATTACCAAAAAAGGAACTGGTGTAAAAGGCGCTGAAGGTTCAAATATCTATTTTCATTATGCTGGATACTTCGAAGATGGTACTTTATTCGACAGCAGTATCGCTGAAGTTGCAAAAGCTTACGGAAAGTATGATGCAAACAGAGATGCACAAGGCGGATACAAAGCTTTTCCTTTTACAGTTGGTAAAAAAGACGGAATGATTCCTGGTTTTATTGAAGCTCTTGATATGATGACAGACGGAGAAAAAGCTATTTTCTTTCTTCCTTCTAACTTAGCGTATGGCGAAAAAGGAGCTGGCGGCGTAATTCCTCCAAATGCAACTTTAGTTTTTGAAATTGAAACTTATCAAAATCAGCCAACTAAATAATAACTAGAATTCAATTTCTATTAAATACAAAAAAACATCAAAAGATACTTTTGATGTTTTTTTGTTTTAAGACCATGTGAAACTTTAAATAATTATTATTTTGAACGTTGAAAATCAACTGTTTTCATTATTAAGTTCACGATTTTGCCTTTATTTCTATTAAATCCTAAACAAAATAACTTACCTTTGCCGGCTTTAATTTTTTAAAACAAGTAAATTATGACGTCGCAAAATAATGTATTAAAAGGTGTTTTTCTGGTTGCTCTAGGTGCTACTACATACGGAATGCTGGCAACATTTGTAAAAATGGCATATTCTGAAGGATATACAACCGCAGAAGTTACGACCTCACAATTTATTTATGGAATTACAGGAATTTTATTAATCAATCTTTTTCAAAGGATAAAAAATAAAAATCAAGCTGTAAAAGCAACTCCAAAAAATATTTTCAGTTTAATGCTTGCCGGAACTTCATTAGGAATGACAAGTTTATTTTACTATTTGGCTGTAAAATTTATTCCAGTTTCTATTGGGATCGTTTTATTAATGCAGACTGTTTGGATGGGCGTTTTATTAGAAATGATTTTAGAAAAAAAACTACCTTCTAAACAAAAAGTAATTGCAGTTTTGATTGTGCTTTTTGGAACTGTTTTAGCGACAAATATCATTAACAATGACATACAACTAGACTGGAGAGGTTTGGTTTGGGGAATCTTGGCGGCTGCGTCTTTTACCACAACTATGTTTACTGCAAATCGTGTTGCTACAGAAATTTCATCGGCTCAAAGAAGTCTTTATATGCTTTTGGGCGGTTCTATTATTGTTTTTTCATTTGCCTTTGCAACTCAGGTTACCGCATTTAATTTCGAAATTTTCTTAAAATGGGGAATTGTGCTGGCTTTATTTGGCACCATAATTCCGCCTATGTTAATGAATATTGGTTTTCCTCTTACTGGTATAGGACTTGGAAGTATTGTTTCTGCCTTAGAATTACCCGTTTCTGTGATGATGGCGTACGTTTTATTGAATGAAAAAGTTATCTTCTCTCAATGGGTTGGAATTGTTTTAATTATACTGGCCATAATTATTATGAACGTAAATTTCAAGTCAAAAAAATAGCCGAATTTGAGCATTATTAAAAAAAGATCTTCTGTAATGTAATAATTGTTAATTTTTTTATAAATTCGTGATAAACAATCAATTATTATGAGTTTACCCTGGCATTTATATTTAATGGCTTTATTGTATATACTTGCTGGAATTAATCATTTTAGAAAACCTGGAATGTACATAAGAATCATTCCACCCGCATTTAAAAACCCAAAATTAATAAATAATTTAAGCGGAGCTGCCGAGATCATTTTAGGCATTCTCCTGATTTTACCTGCCACAAAAACTTTCGCCGCCTGGGGAATTATAGCTTTAATGATCGCTGTTTTTCCTGCAAATATCTACATGTTTCTAAATAAAAAAGCAGGTTTTGGTTTACCATTATGGATTTTATTTGTACGTTTGCCCTTACAAATTGTTTTAATTTATTGGGCTTACCAGTATACATTATAACATTAACCATTAAATTTAATTTATTATGAGAAAATTATTTGCAGAGTTCTTCGGGACTTATTGGCTTGTTTTTGGAGGCTGTGGAAGTGCCATATTTGCTGCCGGTTATCCAGAATTAGGAATCGGTTTTGCCGGTGTTGCACTTGCTTTTGGTCTGACAGTAGTGGCAATGGCTTATGCAGTTGGACACATTTCTGGAGGACATTTTAATCCTGCAGTTTCTTTTGGATTATGGGCAGGAGGAAAATTTCCAATTAAAGATCTTATCCCATATATAATAGCTCAATGTATTGGAGCTATAGCTGCAGCTGGTACATTGTATACAATCGCTTCTGGAAAAGCTGGTTTCGTAATTGACAATACTAAAGCTGGAGCATTTGCATCAAATGGTTTTGGAGCGTTTTCTCCTGATGGCTATTCTTTACAAGCTGCTTTTATAGCAGAATTTGTTCTCACCTTGTTCTTTATTTTAATTATTCTTGGTGCAACAGACAAATTTGCTAATAGTAATTTTTGCGGTATTGCGATTGGTTTAACACTAACTGTAATCCATTTAGTTAGTATTCCAATTACAAATACTTCTGTAAATCCTGCAAGATCACTTTCCCAGGCAGTTTTTACAGGAGGCGAACCATTATCTCAAGTCTGGCTTTTTTGGGCAGCTCCAATTTTGGGTGCAATAGCAGCAGGATTTATCTACAAAAATTTATTACAGCAAGAGGGCGAACCTGAAAAAATAGTTTTATAATTAGTTAATAATAATTATAAATTAGCCTATAATTAATTTCAAAAGAGAAAATAAGATATATTTATAATTGATTTTCTCTTTTTTGCTTTGGATAAAATCGATAAGAAAACAGTATTTCAACTCAAATATTTATATTTATGAACGAAATTATTTCTTACTTCAGTACGATTCCATCTTCTCATAGAAGTTTGATTCTAGTTGGCGGTATAACCATTTTCTGGTTGATTGAAAACTCTTTCCCGCTATTCCGAATGCAGTATAAAAAATGGTCACATGCGGGAATAAATTTCTTTTTTACCTTCACAACTATTGTTGTCAATTTTATTTTAGCATTTATTCTAATTAGAACCGCGGCATGGACTATTGAACATAATTTTGGTCTTTTGCAATGGCTTCCTAAAATGCCAATCTGGCTTTATACCATAATTGGTTTATTGCTTCTCGATTTAATTGGTGCTTATTTAGCACATTTAGTAGAACATAAAGTAAAATTTCTTTGGCAGTTTCACTTGGTACATCATACCGATACTTGGATCGATACCACGACTGCGAACAGACATCATCCTGGCGAAAGCGTTGTTCGTTTTATATTTACCACTTTAGGAGTTTTAATAATCGGAACACCAATGTGGATGGTATTTCTTTATCAATCTTTATCAGTTATCGCTTCACAATTTAACCATGCCAACATTTCGCTTCCCGAAAAATTAGATGTTTTCTTGAGTTATTTTATCGTTTCTCCCAATATGCATAAAGTACATCATCATTATGTACTGCCATATACGGACAGTAATTATGGAAATATTTTTTCTGTTTGGGACAGAATTTTCGGAACTTTTACTTATCTGCCCAAAGAACAACTTATTTATGGCGTAGATACACATATGCAGCCTGAGGAAAATAACAAATTGAAGAATCTGCTAAAAATTCCATTTCAAAAATCAAGATCTTTCAAAAACAGTTAAAATCACTAAAAAAAGTGTACTTTACTGAAACAACTTATTAATTTTTTTTTTAATATTGATACAGAAATTGAAAATCAATCTATTAATCATTAACACCCTATTTTGAATTAATTTTCACGAGATGAAAAAGAGTAACCGTAAAGAATTGACTTGGGAGCAAACTGAAAAACTTGTTTCGTTAGCTTTAGAAGAAAGAAATCCATTCGAAATTATAAAAAAAGAATTTGGATTAGCAGAAAAAGAAGTCTTGGAGATCATGAAGAAGAAAATGCCTCTTGAAAAATTTGAAATGTGGAAAAAGAAGGCAGTAGCAAACAAACCAAAACCAAAACCAGTAAAAATAGATGATTTTGATGAAGATTTGGACGGAAAATATTATATAAAAAATAAACTAGACTAAACTAGAGCTCCTGTTTTTCAGGAGTTTTTTTTTATTTCTAAATTAATGTAATTTTTTTAGTAACTTTTCTATGTTTTTTGTGACAAATACAAATAACTAAACAAAACATATACATATGAAAAAAATACTTTACACCTTAGCTCTAGCGGTAACATTTTGGAGCTGTAAAACAGGTAGCACTGGAGCCGCAAAAAGCAATACCGTAGAGGTTAACATCAATTTGACTGACGTTAAAGACGATAAAGTTTTGGTGACCGTTACTCCGCCAGCCATTAAAACAGATGAAATTGTTTATAGCATTCCTAAAACAGTTCCAGGTACTTATTCTACAGATAATTATGGAAAATATTCTGAAGACTTTAAAGCATTTGATGCTAAAGGAGCCGCTCTTACTGTAAAAAGAATAGATGATAATTCTTGGTCGATTTCTAATGCAAAAGCATTAAAAAAGGTAACGTATTTAGTAAACGATACTTTTGATACTGAAAAAGGAACTGGATTTGGTAATGATGATGTTTTCTCTCCTGCAGGGACTAACATTGATGCCGGGAAAAATTTTATGGTTAATACCCATGGTTTTGTGGGGTATTTTCAAAATAAATTAGATGTTCCTTACAAAGTTACAATTACACATCCTGAAACACTTTGGGGCGCTACTTCTATGACAGATGAAGATGCAAGCAATACATCTGATGTGTTTAAAACTTCTCGTTATGCAATTTTAGTAGAGAATCCAATTATGTATTCTAAACCTGATTACACTACATTTAATGTAAACGGGATGGATATTTTGATTGCTGTATACTCTCCTACTGGAAAATTTACTGCAGAAAGCATCACACCAGAAATGAAAACGATGATGACGGCACAGAAAAACTTTTTAGGAAAAGTAAATTCTACTAAAAAGTATAGTGTTTTAGTTTATTTATCAAGCATGGCAAAAGACGATGCACATGGTTTTGGAGCATTAGAGCATCCTACAGCTACAACAGTAGTTCTTCCAGAATCAATGCCAAAAGAAAAATTGGTTGAGACTATGAAAGATGTTGTTTCGCACGAATTCTTCCATATTGTTACGCCATTGACAATTCACTCAAAAGAAATTCAGTATTTTGATTATAACGCACCTAAAATGTCTGAGCATTTATGGATGTATGAAGGTGTAACAGAATACTTTGCAAATCTTTTCCAAATCAACCAAGGTTTGATTGATGAAGCAGAATTTTACACTCGTATTGCTGATAAAATTCAACAATCTAAACAGCTAAACGATACTATGTCATTTACTTTGATGAGTAAAAATGTATTAGAGCAACCGTATAAAGATCAATACCTAAACGTATATCAAAAAGGAGCTTTAATCGGAATGTGTATTGATATTATCATTAGAGAGAAAAGCAACGGAGAAAGAGGTATACTTGATTTAATGCATAAATTATCTACTGAATATGGTATTGAAAAACCATTTAATGATGATGAGCTTTTTGCAAAAATCACTTCATTAACATACCCAGAAGTGGGCGAATTCTTGAACAAATATGTAGCAGGAACTACTCCAATTCCTTACGATTTCTATTTGGCTAAAGTTGGTGTTACCAAAGCGACTGAGAAAAAACCTGGAAGTGTTTTCATAAAAGGACAAAATCCATATATCACTATTGATAAAGCTACTAAAGAAATCGCTGTTCGTTCTGATATCGAAACCAACGAATTCTTTAAAAACTTAAACTTAAAAGGCGGGGATAAAATTCTAACTGTTAATAACAAACCATATTCTTTAGATAATATCTACGATTTGATTACGGAAAGTGAAAACTGGAAAGAAAATGATCCTATTACTCTGAAAGTAAAACGCGGTACTAAAGAAGAAACAATTAAAGGAACTGTAAAATTACCATACGAAGAGTCTGAAACTTTTAAAGCAACTGATGCTTCAAAAGATAAACTTAAAAATGCATGGTTAAAAGGATAATTTCTTTTTCAAATATAAAAAAACCGACAAGTGATTGTCGGTTTTTTTGTTTTTGTCATTGCGAGGAACGAAGCAATCTCATCCTGAATATCTGTTTTTTAATTAGAACTTATATTAATGCGGTTGCTTCGTTTCTGGCAATGACTATGCTTATGTTTTTAAAGCTTTATTTCTTCACTGGAAACTTCCAGTCAAATTCGTCTTTGTTATTGATAATCGCTCCGATTTCGAATTTTACAACCTCATCAAATTCTGTTTGGAGAATAAACCAATTGTCTTCGTTGAAATAATTCTCGAAAGTATCAAAAGTTTCCTGATTGTATTTCGTAATACCTTTAGTGGCTAAATCTTTCTTTACATCAGCAATTTTTCTTCCGATTAATTTGAATCCGAAAACTTCTAAATCAGTACTTGAAGCGACAATGTATCCTAATTTCAAATCTTCTTCTTCATAAAAAGTCAATCTCATTTTGTGTGCATTGTACACAAAAATTACATTGTCATCTTCGTCTTTATAGTTTTTATCAGGTTTTCCTAAAACAGCTGTTACATCATTCTGCTTCATTCCGAAAAGCAGTTTATCAATTCCTGATTTTAAATTTATTTTCATATTTAATTGTCTTTATTTGAAATGCAAATTTCGTGAAGTTTTTTAATTATTTGCCACGAATTCACGAATTATACTAATTAATTTGAATTGTCAGGCTTTGTAAACTCATTTGTCAGCTGAGCGAAGTCGAAGCCTCTTATTAACTGCAAAAGCCCTTCGACTTCGCTCAGGGTGACAGTGATATTAAAACCTAACAGGTTTTAAAAAAAACTGTTAGGTTGTATTTTCATTATGAGTAAACCCTTAGACTTAGCACCTTAGTATCTTAGTATCTCAGCACCTTAATAACTAATACTTCTTCTTATTCGGTTTTGAACTCATATAAAACGTAATCTTCCCGCCAGCTAAAACATCACTATGCTTTAAAAATGGTTTTTCTAATTGTTTTCCATTCAGCAGCACTTTGCTCACAAATACATTTTTATCCGATTGATTAACGGTTTCTACTTCAAAGTTTTTTCCATTTTCTAAATTAAAAATCGCTTTTTTAACCAGCGGACTTCCTAAAGCATATTCATCAGAGCCAGGCGCAACTGGATAAAATCCTAAACTGCTGAAAATATACCAAGCACTCATTTGTCCGAAATCGTCATTTCCTCCTAAACCGTCTGCTCCATTTCTGTACATTTTTTTCAAGATCATTCTTATTTTGTCCTGTGCTTTCCATGGAGAATCTGTCCAATTGTACAAATACACTACATGGTGTGAAGGCTCATTTCCATGAACATAATTCCCAATAATTCCGTCTCTTGTAATATCTTCAGTGTTTTCAAAATATTTGTCTGGCAAATGCATATTAAACAATGAATCTAAACGAACTTTAAATTTCTCATTTCCACCCATCATTTTAATCATATCGACTGGATCTTGCGGAACGTATAAACTGTAATTCCATGAATTTCCTTCAATAAAACCTTGCCCGTGCGTGTCTAGTGGATCAAACTCTTTTTTGAAAGTTCCGTCGTTTAATTTAGGACGCATAAAACCTGTTTTTTCGTCGTAAACATTTTTATAATTTTTAGACCTTTCTATAAACTCATTATAAATTTCTGTTTTTCCTAATTTCTTCGCTGCCTGAGCAATTGCCCATTCATCATAAGCATATTCTAAAGTTTTAGAAACCGATGAACCGTTTTTATCTTCTGGGACATAGCCTTTTTTCATGTAATATTCCAATCCATCATAATATGGTACTTTTGCCGTATTTACGCATGCTTGGAGTGCTTTTTCAGCATCAAAATTAATATTTCCTTTTACAATGGCATCGGCAATTACAGATACAGAATGATAGCCAATCATACACCAGTTTTCATTAGCATAATGCGACCAGATTGGAAGCATTTTATGAACGCTTTGATCTGAATGTGCAAGCATGGAACTTACCATATCTGCATTTCGTTTGGGCTGTACGATATTAAATAAAGGATGCAAAGCTCGGTAAGTGTCCCAAAGCGAATAACTGGTGTAATTTGTGAAGTTTTCTGCTTTATGAACATTCATATCCAAACCTTTATAATTGCGGTCTAAATCCATGTATTCTGTTGGTCCGAGAAACGCATGGTACATCGCAGTATAAAAATTAACCAAATCCTCTTTTTGAATAGTTTCTATCTGAATTTTATTCAGTTCTGTATTCCAAACTTCCTGGCTTTGTTTTTTCACTTTTTCGAAATCCCAATTTGGAGTTTCTTTTTTCATATTTTCTAATGCGCCAGCGGAACTAACTGGAGACAAAGCCATTTTGATCTTAATTTTTTCTCCTTCATTGGTATCAAAATCAAAAAACAATTTTAAGTTTTGACCTGCCATTTCTGGGAAATTTTTGGTTTGGTCAAATCTTCCCCAAAAGCCTCTGTAAACACTTTTTTCCTGTGCAGCCTGTCCATAGCTTTTAATAGGTTTACTAAACGACATGGCAAAATAAACCGTTCTGGTTCTTGCCCAGCCGTTTGTCTGGCGGTAACCTGTTATTAAAGTATCATTTTCTACTCGTACAAAGGTCCAGACATTCTTTTTGTCGTAATTGTAAATACCTGAAGTTAAATCCAAAATAATATGCGCATCATCTGACTTTGGAAAAGTATACTGATGCATTCCAACACGAGTTGTCGCTGTAAGTTCTGCTTTTATTTTATGATCTTCTAGAAAAACGCTGTAATATGCCGGTTCTGCTTTTTCTGTAGAATGAGAAAATGCCGATCTGTAACCCGACAGAGGTTTTGAAGCCACTCCAGGATTTAATTGTAATTTGCCCGTCGTCGGCATGATTAAAAAATCACCTAAATCAGAATGTCCTGTTCCGCTGAAATGCGTATGGCTTAAACCTACAATTGTTTTGTCTTCGTATTGATATCCTGCACAATATTTATAGACTTCTCCATTATATTTTCCGTTTAAACTGTAGGCAATTGTATCGGTTTCCGGGCTAAGCTGTACACTTCCAAAAGGTACTGTTGCTCCAGGATAGGTATGTCCCATCTTTGCGGTTCCTATCATCGGGTCAACATATTGAATAAGATTTCGTTTTTCACTTACTTTATTTTGACCGTTTAAAAAATTAGTAAAACCAAGTATTGAAATTGATATTCCTAAAAGAAAATTTCGGCAGTTTGTTGTAGTCATTTTATAAGTTTCAATTTTTTGGTTCTAATTGATGAATTTTAATAAAAATATTTGTTGTAGTTTTAATTTAGAAAAATACAACAAAAACTGTTTTTAAAAAACATAAAGTTAGCAGAACTCGAAAGCTTTTAAATATCTTTGATGTATTAAAAGTATAGCGCCAACATGAAAAAGTATATTTTAGTTCTTCTTTCTTTTTATTCTACATTTATTTTTTCTCAAAAAACGGACAGCCGTCGATTAACCAAACAAGAAATTTCAGAAAGAGAACTTGATAACGTTAATGATTTCCCTATTTACAAAGCATTTGAATACCAAGATAAAGGAGGTGTATACGAATTGGTTTTGGGTGAAAACCATAAAACAATTTCTAAAAAGGACACTTTGAACACCAAAATACAAGCTGTCTGTGTAATGAATGACCACGGCGGATTCTTAGAAAAATGGAAAATTAATGATTTGCTTGAAAATACTATTCCGAAAGAAATAAACATTTGGTTCTGGACAAAATATTGCAGTACAAAAGATATTGATGGTGACGGTTATATTGAACCTATTATTGTTTATGGAACTCGCAATGAAGATGGTTATATAAGACGCGTAAAAATTATTACGATTTACAAAAATAAAAAATACGTAATTCGTGCAGTTGAATGTGACTTAGATGATTGCAGAAGTTTTAAGAAAGATCAAAATTGGAATACGCTTCCGCAGAAAATAAAAACCTATGTTGACCAATTAGTTGTAAAACTTAGAAAAGAACAGAATTTGTTGTTGAAAGATGGGTAGGATTTTTAATTGTGAATGGTGAATTGTTGATGGTTAATGGTTTATCATTGATATTGAATTGTTAACTGTGAATCATAAATCGTTAATGGTGAGGGTTAATTGCACAACTAACAACTAACAACTAACAACTAACAACTAACAACTAACAACTAACAACTAACAACTAACTTACTCATTCATTTCATCATAACGTTCTGGAACTTGCGGATCGTAAAGCGGACATTTGAATTCTTCCATGACATCTACTAATTTATTCATGGTTTTTCCTTCTGTTCCGTAGCAGTCAATTTTTACGCTTTGTGGTGTGGTAATTACTTGAAATGCACCTTTTCCTTTTGGATTTTTCCAGCTGTTTTCATCGACTCTTTCCCAATCTGAAAAAACGGAGTTGATTCGATTTACAATTACTTCTATTTGAAGAACAGCCAGACCATCTACTTTTTGTTTTTCTACAAGAGCTTCATAAACTTCTTGATTATTCAAGTAGATTTCATCTAGATATTTCCAAAAAAGTAATTCGTACATAATGAAGTATTTTTTAAAACCATATAAGTGATATAAGTTCATATTAAAAGTACTAAAAAATACTAAAATGAACTTATACCACTTATATGGTTATTTTTTTTAATAATTGAATGTTCCGTATTCGCTTGTAATAGTAAGTTTCTTCTCTTCTGAAGCTTCTACTCTACCAACGATTTGAGCCTCTACATTAAATGATTTTGAAATTTCAATAATGTCTTGTGCAATATTTTCTGGAACATAAATTTCCATTCTATGACCGCAGTTGAAAACTTGATACATTTCTTTCCAATCTGTTTTTGATTGTTCTTGAATTAATTTGAACAATGGCGGTACTGGAAATAAATTGTCTTTTATAACATGTAAATCTTTTACAAAATGTAAAATCTTAGTTTGCGCTCCTCCACTGCAGTGTACCATTCCGTGAATATCATTTGGAGTATATTTATCTAAAATTTTCTTGATAATTGGTGCGTATGTTCTCGTTGGAGAAAGTACTAATTGTCCCGCGTTGATTGGACTATTTTCTACTTCATCAGTCAAATTAACTTGTCCTGAATAGATTAATTCTTCTGGAACTGCTGCATCATAACTTTCTGGATACTTTTTAGCCAAATATTTCCCGAAAACATCATGACGTGCTGATGTTAGTCCGTTACTTCCCATTCCGCCGTTATAGCCTTTTTCATAAGAAGCCTGACCAAAAGAGGCTAAACCTACAATAACGTCTCCTGCTTTTATATTGGCATTATCTACAACATCGCTGCGTTTCATACGTGCTGTTACCGTAGAGTCTACAATAATAGTACGCACAACATCTCCAACATCTGCAGTTTCACCGCCTGTTGAGTGAATCGTTACACCAAACGATTTTAATTCGTTGATTAATTCTTCTGTTCCGTTGATGATTGCCGAAATAACTTCAGCTGGAATTAGGTTTTTATTTCTTCCAATTGTTGAAGAAAGCAAAATATTATCGGTTGCGCCAACACATAATAAATCATCAATATTCATGATTAATGCATCCTGAGCAATGCCTTTCCAAACTGAAAGATCTCCAGTTTCTTTCCAATACATATAAGCCAAAGAGGATTTTGTTCCTGCTCCGTCTGCGTGCATAATAAGGCAGTGTTCTGAATCTTGTGTTAAGTAATCTGGAACAATTTTACAAAATGCCTGCGGAAATAAACCTTTATCAATATTTTTTATGGCGTTGTGTACGTCTTCTTTTGATGCCGAAACACCTCTCTGTGCGTACCTTTTGCTAGAATCTGAACTCATGAAAATTAGTTTGTGTTGATGTGGTGCAAAGATAATCCCTTTTTTTAATTCTTTGGTTTATTTGATATTTGATTAATAAAAAAAATCGGCAGATTATATTTTCTGCCGATTTTCCTAAATAAAATTGGTTATGAAGCTTTTGGCTTTCTATTTTTAACTTTTAGTTTTCCTTATTAAATTTCATTGGAGACTTGAATTTATCTTCTCCGTTTCAGCAGTAAAATTAAAAAACTTATCCAAAAAACATCAAGTATAAACACCTATTTTCTAATAACTTACAGTTTTACCGATCAAATGTAAGACTACCTCGACGAAGTTCCTAAGTAGACTAAAATATAAACAGGAAATTACTTTCTTATTTTGGTATATAAAGTATAGAATTAAAAAAGCCTGTCTTTTTGAGACAGGCTTTTTATTTGTTTTCTGAGTTTTACTTCGTAAAAAGTAATTCTCTGTATTTAGTTAATGTCCAGCTTTCGTCATCAACTAATAATTCTAATTTATCACAGTGATTACGAATATCTTCAAAATATGGTTTTACTTTATTGCAATATGCTTCTGCCATTTTTTGGGCATCAGTCAATTGGTTTGCTTTCTTTCTTTCGTTTGTCATTGCCAATACTTTAGAATTTATACCTTCTATATGACCCGAAATTTCTTTGATTAAAACAATTTGTTCGCTTGCAATAGTTTCAAATTCTTTTCCGAAGATTTCTTTTAATCCTTTTACATTTTCAATTAATGTATTTTGGTAACGAATTGCAGTTGGAATTACGTGGTTTCTAGAAATATCTCCTAAAACTCTTCCTTCGATCTGGATTTTTTTAGTGTATTCTTCTAATTCAATTTCGTAACGAGCTTCAGCCTCAACGTGATTGAAAATTCCTAATTCGTCAAATAATTCCAACGCTTGTTTAGAAACTTTAGCTTTTATCGCTTCTGGAGTTGTTTTAAAGTTACTCAAACCTCTTTTTGCCGCTTCTTTTTCCCATGCCTCGCTGTAACCGTCTCCTTCAAAAAGAATCTTTTTAGATTGTTTAATATATTCTCTCAAAACATTAAAAATAGCATCATCTTTTTTCATGTCTTTCGACTCGATAAGATTTTCTACTTCATTTTTAAAGTCTTTTAATTGTTTAGCCACAATCGCATTCAAAGTTGTCATTGCATTCGAACAGTTTGAATTGGATCCAACAGCTCTAAATTCAAATTTATTTCCTGTGAAAGCAAAAGGCGAAGTTCTGTTACGATCTGTATTGTCTAATAATACGTCTGGAATTTTACCAACAACATTTAGTTTTAAATCTGTTTTTTCTTCTGGCGATAATTTACCTGTTGTAACACTTTCTAATTCATATAAAACTTTTGTCAGCTGTGCTCCAATAAAAACAGACATAATTGCTGGCGGTGCCTCATTAGCCCCTAACCTGTGATCGTTACTTGCTGTCGCAATAGAGGCTCTCAATAAAGTTTCATAATCATTTACCGCTTTTATTGTATTAATGAAGAATGTCAAAAACTGTAAATTACTCATTGGCGTTTTACTTGGACTTAACAAATTAACCCCTGTATCTGTTGCCAATGACCAGTTATTGTGTTTTCCAGAACCGTTTACACCTTTAAATGGTTTTTCGTGAAATAATACTTTAAAATCATGACGCTCGGCAACTCTCTGCATCACATCCATTAATAAAGAGTTGTGATCGACTGCTAAATTCGTTTCTTCAAAAATTGGTGCCAATTCAAACTGATTTGGCGCAACTTCGTTATGACGTGTTTTTACCGGAATTCCTAATAACATACATTCCTGCTCTAAATCTCTCATATAAGTAAGAGCGCGAGTTGGAATAGATCCGAAATAATGGTCGTCTAACTGCTGTCCTTTTGCAGACGTATGTCCTAATAAAGTCCTTCCAGTCATCATCAAATCTGGACGAGAATTTGCTAAAGCTTTATCAATTAAGAAATACTCCTGCTCCCAGCCCAAAGTTGCTGTTACTTTTTTTACGTTTTTGTCAAAATATTTACAAACTTCTGTTGCCGCTTCATCAATTGCAGACAATGCTCTTAATAAAGGAATTTTATTATCTAAAGCCTCACCTGTATAGGCAATAAAAACTGTCGGAATACACAATGTTGTACCATAAATAAATGCTGGAGAAGTTGGATCCCAGGCAGTATATCCGCGGGCTTCAAATGTATTTCTAATTCCGCCATTTGGGAAACTTGACGCATCTGGTTCTTGTTGTACCAATTGCGCGCCTCCAAATTTTTCTACAGGATCACTTCCGTCATAAGAAGTTTCAAAAAATGCATCATGCTTTTCTGCCGTTGTTCCTGTTAAAGGCTGAAACCAGTGTGTATAATGTGTAACTCCTTTTGCCAGCGCCCATTCTTTCATACCCATAGCAATATAATCTGCCAGCTTTCTGTCAATCTTCGTTCCATGTTGAATGGCATCTCTCACTCCTTTTAAAGCATCCGAAGTTAAATATTGCTTCATTGCTTTTTCATTAAACACATTTGAACCAAAAAGATTTGATTTTTTATCTATCTCTTCAAAATGTACTGGCTTTCTTGTAGAAGCTTCTTTTAAAGCTTGAAAACGTAATGTTGACATGTATGTAAATTTTAAAATTCGTAATAATTTTCACTGAAAAAATGAGGAACAAATATAAACAATAAAAAAGCCTATTTTAAATATAAATTGGAGAATTTTAGCCATCAATTTTTCAATATAAGATGCTTTTTTCAAAGAATAATGAATTCAATTTATAGAAATATAACAAAACTGTGCGGTAATATTGATTAAATAAACATTTTTTCATAATTTCTTAACTCAGAAATTCAAAAATGTGCCGTAATTATTACGAATTTATTTTTTTAAGGTAATTAAAATTGCTTTTTTAAAAATATACCCCTCTCAAAATTGCGCTTATCCAAAAAATTATACTTCGTTAAACAAAATAGCCCCCTAATTTTTAGGACTAAAAAAATAAATCTATATTTGACCCAACGAAAAAAAACAAAAAAATTAATTTATATTATTATGGCTAAAATTAAGTTAGAGTACATTTGGTTAGATGGATATGAACCAACTCAAAATCTTAGAAGTAAAACTAAAGTTGAAGAGCATGACAACTTCAAAGGAACATTAGAGGAACTTGGAAACTGGTCATTTGATGGATCATCTACAAGACAAGCTGAAGGAGGTTCTTCTGACTGTTTGTTAGTTCCAGTTGCAATTTATCCTGACCCAACTCGTATCAATGGATGGTTGGTAATGTGTGAAGTTATGTATGCTGACGGAACTCCACACCCTTCTAACGGTAGAGCTACAATTGATGATGATAATGATGATTTTTGGTTTGGATTCGAACAAGAGTATTTCATCATGGATACTAAAACTTTATTGCCATTAGGTTTCCCTGTTGGAGGTTATCCTGCTCCACAAGGTATGTACTACTGCTCTGTAGGTGGAAAAAACACTCACGGAAGAAAATTAGTAGAAGAGCATGCTGACTTATGTATCGCTGCTGGAATCAACTTTGAAGGTATTAACCAAGAGGTTGCCTGCGGACAATGGGAATTCCAATTATTCGCTAAAGGTGCTAAAAAAGCTGGAGACGAAATCTGGGTTGCTCGTTACCTATTAGATCGTTTGACTGAAAAATATGGTTACTATATTGAATACCACCCAAAACCTCTAGGAGACACAGACTGGAATGGTTCTGGAATGCACGCTAACTTCTCTAACAGTGTTTTAAGAACATGTGGAGATCAAGCAACTTACGAAAGAATCTGCGAAGCTTTCCGTCCTGTTACTGCTGAGCACATCGCTGTTTACGGAGCTTACAACGACCAACGTTTAACTGGTAAGCACGAAACTGCTTCTATCCACGATTTCTCTTATGGAGTTTCAGACAGAGGATGTTCTATCAGAATTCCTTTGATGACTGTTCAAAAAGGATGGAAAGGATGGTTGGAAGACAGAAGACCAGCTTCAAACGGAGATCCATACAAAATTGCTGCTAGAATTATCAAAACTGTTAACTCAGCGTTATAATTCTAAACTTATAATATATTCTAAAAAAGCCGGCATAATTGCCGGCTTTTTTTTTCGTTGCCTTTATCATTCTGAGAAACGAGAATCACGCTAGAGAATCTACAAAGATTGGTGATTCATTGCGCAGAGTTACTCATATGATTCTCATTCCTCAAAATGACAAAAACTAAAACCGAAAATTAATATATTTAATATCCAGACATACAAAATCACCTTTCAAAAACATCATAACTTTATAATAATTAACATTTTACAAATAACAAACATTACTTAATTTTAAGATTAAAATTAATTTTTAAGTTAAATTTCAAAACTTATCTTTGTAGATCAATTAAAAAAAATTATCATGATAGTCTGGACTCTCTTTTTACTTGCTGTAGTTTTTATTCTTGCCTTAGACTTAGGTGTCTTCAACAAAACACCACATATTATTAGTACTAAAGAAGCCAGCAAATGGACCTTAATATGGGTTACTTTATCCTTCCTTTTTTCTGGAGTAATTTATTGGCTGTATACCACAGATTATATTGCCAATCCCGATGGTTTAAAACCTGCAGTAGCTTCTATGAAGTTTATTACTGGTTACCTAATAGAACTTTCATTAAGCGTAGACAACATCTTTGTGATCGCTATAATCTTTGCTTCTTTTAAAATTCCGCAAAAATATCAGCACCGCGTTTTATTCTGGGGAATCCTAGGAGCGATTGTTTTCCGTGGATTAATGATTTTCTTCGGGGTCATGTTAATCAATAAATTTACCTGGACAACTTATGTATTTGGAATCTTCCTAATATTTACTGCTGTAAAAATGCTGTTTTCTGGTGAAGAAGAAGATTTCCACCCAAAAGATTCTTTTGTTTACAAAACATTAGGAAAAATTATTCCGATTACTTCACATATGGAGCATGAGAAATTTTTCGTTTTAACCGAAACAGGCAAAAAAGCCGCTACTCCACTTTTTGTTGCTTTGATTGTAATTGAAGTTATGGATGTTCTTTTTGCTGTAGACAGCGTTCCTGCTATTTTAGCTATTACATCTGATCCGTTTTTAGTATTCAGTTCAAATATATTTGCGATTTTAGGATTACGCTCTATGTATTTCTTCTTGGCAAATATGCTGGCAAAATTCAGTTATCTAGAATACAGCTTGGTTGCGATTTTAGCATTTGTGGGATTAAAAATGCTATTGCATGATTTTTTCCACGTTCCAGAATGGGCTTCTTTAGGATTTATTGCTTTATCGCTTTTAGTTGGTATTTTGGTTTCTTTAAAGTTTGGAGAAGAAAAAGTTTTAAATGATTCGTCAAGTGAAGAATAGTTATTCTTGAAACATATATTCATAAAAAAAGGAAATCTTACGATTTCCTTTTTTTTATTATTGATAATTATAATTTTATTTTTTGAACATCACTTTCCTTAAGTTTCAGAACTGACATTACATCATTAAAATTATTTTTATTTACTGTTGTAGCTAAAGCAGAAGGAATTATAACAATTCGAAAAGATTGGTTATTTACATAACTTGGAGTCTCTGCAAGATCATAATTTGCTCCTGCATAAATTTGAAAATCTTTTCTACTAAAGTCATAATCATATGTTATTTCATCTCCATTATTAAAATACAGCGTAGTTGGAATTAATTGCCAAATTGGAGTTTGAGCATCTATTGTTCCTTTTAATCTATATATTAAAACTGTCTCATCATCAAATAAATCACCCCCAACTTTACTCTGAAAAGTTCCAGATATAAAATAACCGTCAGTAGCATTAAACGAAAAATTTGTGTTTAAAATCTCAAATGCTTCTCCAGTTAAACCATCTTGTCCTGGAGGCCCTTCTGGTCCTTCACAGCTTGAAAACGCTATTAAACCAACAACAGCGAATAAGGTAAGTATCTTTTTCATAATTTTATTTTTTTTAAGGATTATACTATAAAGGTATTCCAAAAATTAAACCAAAAAAAGTAATTCGGCTTATTTTCGGTCAAAAAAACCTTTATTTTTTTGCAGTTACTTGATTTTTAAGCAATATTTTATTGAAAAATAATACATGGTATGGTAATGAGTTTTCCCAATAATCCCAAGTATGTGCTCCTGGGCGCTCTGTATAATCATGATCAACTTTATTGTAAACCAATCTTCTATGAAGTTCTCTGTTTGGTTCAATTAAAAAATCATCTACACCACAATCTATAATTAGTGGTAATTTGTTAGCTTTTAATTTATCAGCCATTCTTAAAACAGAGTTTTGTTCATACAATTCTGTACTACCGCTTTTATCTCCAAAAACAGGCTGCATTAATTTGACTACTTGAGCAGATGAATCTCTGTTTAACATTACACTCATATCTACCGCTCCGCTCATACTTCCGGCTGCACAAAATAAATCAGGATGCCTTCCAGATAAATACAAAGCGCCGTGTCCGCCCATAGAAAGACCGGTAATTACTCTTCCGTTTCTATTGCTAATTGTTCGGTAGGTTTTATCTACTTTTTGAATAACTTCCTGCGTGATAAATGTCTCAAACTGACTTTCTTTATTTACTGGACTGTCCAAATAAAAGCTAAACGTTTCTCCTTCAGGCATTACAATAATCATATTGTATTGATCTGCCAGATTGTGGACTAATTTTTTATTTGGTGTATTTTTAAGCCAGTCACTAAAATGTCCGTAAGCTCCGTGTAACAAATACATAACCGGAAAAGCGGCTTTGCTTTTCGAATACGAATTGGGTAAAACGACCGCAGCTTTATAGGTTTTCCCCATAGCTGTGCTGGCAACTTGTAACGTATCTACTTTTGCTGCATATGTCATGGTGGTCATGCAAAGCAAAAATGCAGATAATAGCATTTTAAATTTCTTCATTTTGATATATTTTTTCTGATTAGGGTTTGTAAATATACCTTTTTTCAGAATAAAACATATGAAAAATCCGACTAGGTGTTTTTTTTGTTTGCCACGAATTTCACAAATTAGCACGAATTATTTTGCCACAGATTAAAGGATTTTCACAGATTAATCTGCTTGATCTGCTGAATCTGCGGGAAAAATTTACTCTCAAAGATTTAGCAGATTATATAGATAAAAAAAATCATTTTAATCTGTGAAATCTGTGGCAAAAAAATAAAAAACAAAAAAAAATCCGATTGAAATCATCAATCGGATTTATTTATTTTATTTATTCTTGCTATTAATGGTAAATCAGAAACTAGCTAATTATAATCTTATGTTCGTGACGGTATTGCGACGCGCTTTTACCCGTGTATTGTTTAAACGATTTACTGAAGTGACTGAAATTATTAAAACCGCTTTCGTAGCAAACTTCGTTAATACTCATTGGCTGTTCTGCCAAAAGTTTAGAAGCATGAACCAGACGATATTCATTCACAAATTCAGTAAATGTTTTATTGGAGATCTTTTTAAAATAACGACAGAAAGAAGGTGTAGTCATACTCACCAAACTAGAAACTTCGTCTATTGAAATAGATTCCTGAAAATGATCTTTCACAAAATTAAAAACCACATTAATACGGTCGTTATCCTGCGTCTGCAATTCTAATGAAAATCCGTCAGCATTTAATATGGTATAATCCTCAGCCGATTCTAATTCGTCTAAAACACTCAAAAGCGTGATCAAACGTTGAAACGGAGGTTCATTCTCCATCATTTCAATTTTCTTTCCTATTCTTTTTTTTGTTTCACCGCCAAAAGCGATTCCGCCTTTCGCCTGATTCAAAATATTCTGCACTTTTTTCATTTCAGGAGCAACAAAAAAGTCACTTCCTAAAAATTCAGGTTTTATATGAATTACAGTTTCATTTGTATTACCTGTATTCTCATTTGTAAAACCACAATGGGGCAAATTGGCTCCTATTAAAAGTAAACTACCATTCGTGTAATAAGAAACATGGCTTCCTATTTGTCTTTTTCCAGCCCCGCCATTAATATAAACCAACTCAATCTCTGGATGATAATGCCATAAATGAGCTTTGCTATTGGTCTTTTCGGCGTGTTTAGTGTAGGTAAAAGAACTTCCGTATTAGTTAGTTATCACTTCAAGAGCTGGGGCAATTGTCTTCATGATAATTTCTTTAAAAAATAATAGCAAATTTAACAAAGACACCTAAAATAATTTAAATTTTAACCTATAACGGTTTCGTAAATGCGAATTTTACATCAAAATCACATTTTTCAAACTGAGAAATTAATACCAAAACTGCCTTTTTTTTCAGGTCTCATTTTTTTTATCGGTATTTTTTTCAATAATCTTATTTTAAAGGCTAATTAATGTAAATATATCAATTTTTGTAAGAAATATAGAAATTTTAAGAAGTATTTAATTTTTGCAAAACTTTGAAAAATAACAACCAAATTAACAGAAACATAACATTAAACTCAAATTTTAACCTATAACGGTTTCGTAAATGAGAATATAGCACATAAATTGGAAAATATAGTTGTTAAAATAACACACATGCTGCTATAACTTTGCCTCAGAGAAATGAACTAAAAATTTAAATACCACAGAATATGAAAAAGATTATGAAATTAAGTTTAGTATGTGCAGTGCTTTTAACTGGAATGAGTACTTATGCAATTGATGGAAATGAAGCTCTAAATCTTCATGTATTAAAAGGAAATGGCAAGGTAATTGCTTTTGGTATTAACCAACTTCAGAAAGCAGTTATTAGTATATATGATACAAACGGTAACTTAATCTATACTGAAAACGCTTCTGGTAAAGATGGTATTTTGAGAACTTTCAGCTTAGAAGAATTTCCACAAGGAAAATACATTTTAGAAGTTGCTGATACTTTCAAAAAAGTAAAATACGATATTACTGTAAATGCAAATAGTTCTGTTTTGTCTTCAAAAGGAACTACTTCAAATAACTAAGAAAATATTAAGGTTAAGTGCATACTTCACAGCACTTAAAAGTTTTATACTCTAATACAGTATAAAAAGTGAGGTTAGATAGTTAGTAAGTTAAAAACTTTCAAAAGTTTTAAAAACAGCTCTTTGTGGTTACTGAGCTGTTTTTTTTTGCTCTTTACTTTCGGGTCGCATAGTTTTTTAACCGCAAAGAGCGCTAAGATTTACACAAAGTTCGCAAAGTTTTATTTTACAAAGCTTTGCGAATTTTGCATTTTTATGACTAGCTATAAAAAATCTTTGGTCGCTTAACTGTTAACCTTTATTGTTCAATTCCTACAATTATTAAAGAAATCTTTAATTCAATGTAAACTAAAAATCATCAAAAACGTTGAAAAATAATAACCGAATTAACGAAAACGATAAAAATAATTCAAATTTTAACCTATAACGGTTTCGTAAATGAGAATACAGCATAGAAATAGGAAAATATAGTTGTGATTTTTTACTTACAACTGAAGTAATTTAGCATCAGAGAATTAGAACTATTAATTTTAAAACTAAATACTATGAAAAAGATTGTTAGATTGAGTTTAGTAGCGGCATTGCTTTTCACAGGAATTAGCACATATGCAATTGATGGAACGGAGTTTAATCTTCACGTATTAAAAGCTAATGGAAAATTAATCACTTTCGGTCTTAATCAGACTCAGAAAGCTAATTTATCTATTTATGATAAAGATGGATCTCTTATATATTCTGAAACCGCTTCAGGTAAAGATGGAATCTTGAGAACTTTCAGCTTAGAAGAATTTCCAGAAGGAACTTATTTCTTAGAAGTGGAAGACAATATGAAAAAATCAAAATACGAAATTAAAGTAACTGATAATGTTTCTGTGTTATCTCAAAATGCAGTTTCTTCAGTTTATAAACCAGGTTTCGAAAAAAATACAAGTGTGGCGACACGCTAAAAAAGTTTATACTCTCATAAAGTATAAAAGTGAGGTTAGATAGTTAGTAAAGTTTAAAAACTTTTAAAGTTTTAAAAACAGCTCTTTGTGGTTATAGAGCTGTTTTTTTTTGCTCTTTACTTTTAGCTTTTACCGCAGAGCTTCACAAAGTAAAGCACGAAGATTCGCAAAAGCTTAGTAAAAAAAACTTTGTGAATCTCTGTGAAAACTTTGCGAATCTCTGCGATAAAAACCAATTCTTTTTGTAAATAAATCCTTAATTCAACGTAAATAAAAAATCAAGCAAAACTTTGAATAAAAACAACCGAATTAACAAAAACGTTAAAAATAATTCAAGTTTTAACCTATAACGGTTTCGTAAATGAGAATATAGCATAGAAATTGGAAAACACAGTTGCGCTTTTTTATCTATTTCGTAAGTAATTTAGCATCAGAGAATTAGAACTATTAATTTAAAAACTAAGTACCATGAAAAAGATTGCAAAATTGAGTTTAGTAGCAGCGTTGCTATTCACAGGAATAAGCACTTACGCAATTGACGGAAATGGAGAATTTAATCTTCACGTATTAAAAGCTAATGGAAAACTGATCACTTTCGCACTTAACAAAGTACAGAAAGCCAATTTAGCTATTTATGACAAAGATGGGACACTTATTTATTCTGAAACAGCTTCAGGTAAAGAAGGAATCTTAAGAACTTTCAGCCTAGAAGAATTTCCAGAAGGGACTTATTTCTTAGAAGTTGAAGACAACGTAAAAAAAGCAAAATACGAAATTACAATAACTGAAAATGCAGCTTTATCAAGAACTGCGATTTCTTCTGTTTACAAATCAGGTTTTACTAAAAACACAAGCGTTGCAACACGTTAATATTTTATACTTTTTACAGGTATAAAATAAGGTTAGAAAAAATTAGAATATTTTATTGTTGAAGAAGAAAAACAGCTCGCGGTTGGTTACGGAGCTGTTTTTTTTGCGTTAAAATATAAATGTAATTTTCACACTAATTTCTTTCTGAAAAAATATTCTTATTAATTCAAATGTTTGATTTTCAAGCATTAAAAAAAAACATAAAAAAAGTAATCCGCGAGCCCAGTAATTACGTACATAGTTCAAACAAAACACAGATCTGATTACAATTCAGCAACTTAAGCATCGAAAAATGCTAAAATTTTGCTAAAAATTAAATTTGTATTTGTAGTTTTACGCGTTCCACATTTAGTAATTAACAATTAAAAAAACATGACAAAATTTACCAAAGCCGGTTTAGTTGCTGCCTTTTTTTTAGCGACTGTGTTTACCTATGCCATTGATGGGAAAGGTGATTATATTTTAAACATCAAAACAGGAAACGGAAAAGTAGTTAGCTTTACTTTAGACACTGTTGAGAATTCATCTTTCTCGATCTACGACGAGAATCACAATTTACTTTATGCAGGAGACGCTGCAGCAAATAAATTGGAAGTTTCAAAAACAATTAGTTTAGAAAGTTTTCCAGCTGGAACTTATGTTCTAGAAGTGAAAGCAAACGACAAAGTTGCGAAACACGAAATTAAAGTTGCTGCAAAAAAGGTAAAAGCAGTGAAATTAGACGAATCTGCTAATCATAGCCCAGGATTCCGTCGTTAATCACTCTTTTTGCCCAAAAAGTTAAAAAGCATCAGTCATTGGCTGGTGCTTTTTTTATTTAAAAATTGAAATGAAATTCATTTCCCGGCGGAGGATGCCCTGCGTTCCATTCTAAGGTTACAATTTTAGATGCATATTCTTGCATATTATCAAAACAATGCAATAAAATTGCTGAACCTCCATCTTTTACAATTCCTTCAACAATTTTAAAGGAATATTCATAGCCTTCATCATCCAGCGCACCCAAATCGAATACTATATTATTGCTTTTAGAAAGAGTCGCATATAAGGTTAAAAGCTTTTTAGGCGTTCCTGGAATTTTCTTCAATCTTGTTTCTGGCGTTATCCATTTCCACTTATCTTCAAATATTTTTTGAGATAATGGACTCTTAAGATTTGCATTCCGTTTAAGATACCTTTTAACTGTTAAAGGGAAAAAAGTATCTCTGAAGTACGATCTTTTAAAATACTCAACAAAGGTCATTTTTCTGTAAAGAATCACACTTTCATGTTTGGTTTTACCGCAAAAAATATCTCTGAGAAAAATCTCGGCATCATATAAATGCTTTCCGTTGTACAAATACAAAACCACTATCTCGCCTTCATACAAAGTAAAAGGCGGTATATAATAAGTGTCTGTTTTAATGCCTTTATTTTCTAATACTACTTTCAAAAATCAGATAGTTTTTTTTTAAATGAGAAAAGCATTCGTGTTGGCGAATGCTTTTTTATTTTTCACAATTACTATTTCTCTTTTAGCAATTTCTCTAAATATTCGATTTTATCTTGTTCCGCTTTCAGCAAACGTTCATAAAGCTTTTTATTCTCTTCTACAGTTTCCATTAATTTATCTAATGGATTGAAAGTGCAATTGTTATTATTTCCAAAGTGACTATTATGAACAGCATCATTAAAACTATTAAAATAATTAATTGCTGCTTCGTCTGAAAAATTCTTAATCGCTTCAACCGATACACCAAGCGCTTTTGCCACCTCAACAAGTCTTTCTTCTTCTATCGTTTCGCTGTTTTCCATAGCCGAAATTGCTTGCTGGTTTGTTCCTAACGCCTGCGCCAAAGCTTCTTGTTTCATATCTCGCAGTTCACGAATACGGCTTATTTTTCGCCCTATATGATTTGGTTTTGTTAGTGTGCTCATAATTCAAAGATAATAATAAAGTGTCAAAATTGGCAAAATGTAAAAAACAGATTTTACCCCGTGCGATACAGCAAAAAATGATTTCGTACAGAAAAATCTATTTCTTCCTTCGCCGAATCAAACAAAAGTACAATTTTTCTTATACAAATTTTATAAAAGTCAAATTGTAAACCAATTAAAAATATACGCTTATGGAAAACAATGCAACTGAAACTTTACAAAAACTACAAAAATTAACCTCTCAGTATTTTACAACGCTAAAACCAACGAATGAAGCCCATTCTTATACCGCACAATTTAAAGTCGTAAATTATCTGGAACTCAGCTGTCTAATTACCGATTTACTGAAATTATGTATTCTGGCACTTGACAACGACATGCATAATTTTTCTAAAAAAGATAAAAGTGCAACTATTAATGTAAGTCTGATTTTGGAAACTGTTTTGCATTTGTTTCCTATGGATGAAATGGAGTTTTTGGGGTATGTTGGGGAGATTATTGGAGAATGATTTTTTTTCTATTCCCAAACGTTATAAACATAGCCCATGATTTCCACCACGGGCTATATTTAATAATAGGATTTTTGTTGTTTTTGCTGGCGCAAGAGTTTCATTCATGCATTACTTATTCTCTTATAATTTACCTAAAAAATCTTTTGTAAATTTAGTTAAAGACTCTTCGCTGAGTTTATTGATATTTTCGTCCTTTGAAAACCTATCAAGAAAATCGCCTTCTATTTCTTCACTGGGCAATTCACCAAATTTATTTTGAAAATGTAATCTAAAAAAATCACGACAACCAGCAATTTTATTTAAAACTGTTGGTTGTATCAGATTACTTAAAAATTCCTTTCTCTCAGAATCTAAAAATACCAGCGATTCAAATTCAAGACTGTTAAAATTTAAAAACCTTAGATACGATTCTCTTGTATTTAGTCCGTAAAAATAAATATAAGGAAAAGTATAATCATCATATAGCTGAATCACAAAGTCATTCAACAATATTATATATGGATTACTACCACTTACAGGAGAAACAATATTGCCAGTTTTATATGAATCAGCTTCAATATTCGCATCATCAACTTCTGGCAAAGTTTCTAGATATGTTACAGATAGAGGAACTGTTTCTAGACCCTCATAATCCATATTCAAAATTTTCAGCCTAAGAAATTCACTGATATCATCTGATAATGAAAACGAATCATCACATATTGATGTTCTCCAAAATTGTAATAAAAAAAACAATCTTACAATCTTACTCTCATCAACATTAAATGTATTTAAATTTAATTCATTGGAATATTCTTGATTCCTGAAATGATTCAAAATATTATCATGAAAATTATTTTCTATAACACCAAATATATCTTCACAATCTTTACAAAATTTATCATTCACAGAAAATTCTATATCATCTATAGCAATTTGAATTTCTTCATCTGTAGCTGGTCTCCCAAGAATTTCTTCCAATTTTTGAGGGGATGTTTCTCTTTGAAATCTCATTTCGGAAAATAGATTTTCTTGGTCGAAGTTAAAATATAACCCTTTGCTTCTTACATTTACCCCCTCTTCATTTAAGGCTGTTCTAATAATAAAATCTGTTAAATAATGAGTATTGCTTTTTGGATTCTTTTCTAAATTACAAAGTGCACAAATCATATTAATTTCTCTTCAAATTATTTTCTAAAATAACAGTATCAATTTCGTAAATGATATCTTCAACAAATGTGCTTCCGTGACATTCGTCATACAAAATTTCTGAACCACAAATACACGAATGTTTATGCGCTGTAATATAATTAGCATATTTAGGAATACAAAATATAAGTGTTTTAGCAATCTGTCGAAGTGGTTGTGGAAAAATAAATTCCCCCTTGACTTCTGTACTTTCACTTGCGTAATGAAGAACTAAAACATCAAGAATGTCATACATCATAAAGTAATCATCAATAATTTTTAAACCACTGTAATTACAGCGAATGTTTGGAACAAAAATACCATCATCAATATCATCGATTATAAACATTATTTGATGAATATTTTCAGAATTTGCAACAGAAATATCAATTAAAGAACCATCAGGGCTTTCCCAAATTGCATGCTTTTCTGCTTCAATAAAAAAATCATTATCATAGACCGCCCAACCGTATCTAATTTTCCCGCCTTCTAATTGAATCTTTTTAGCGACATTACTATAACATTCACTCCTAATTGAAGTCTTTAATGTTTCTATCGGAACATATACTAGTTCATATGTAGCACCATTAAATTTTTCAAGCAATTTATTTACTTGTGGTGTTATTTTATCTGGACTGTAATAAATAAAAGCCATATCGATAACGTTAATTGTGTAACATTTTTTTGGTGATAACATCAATAAAATAATGAAAAAAAAAAAAAAAAAAATTTTATTCATTAATTTTTTTTTTTTTTTTTTATTTATTTAAAATAAAAAATTTTTTTAATTATTATATATATAAAAAAATAATTAAATTAAATATAAAAATATTATTTTTTTTTTTTTTCATTATTTTATTGATGTTATCACCAAAAAAATGTTACACAATTAACGTTATC